>ENA-OQER01000010-OQER01000010.1-human-gut-metagenome-genome-assembly--contig:-NODE-10-length-99480-cov-5.662959_pt1 | contig 99480 bp, 111 predicted proteins | sample MGYA00242797_ERZ504639 | MGnify/ENA primary metagenome ERZ504639 (study PRJEB26092, sample SAMD00036306) | human gut metagenome | host: Homo sapiens | study: EMG produced TPA metagenomics assembly of... | reverse complement strand
AATAAACGGTTGGGGGATTCATGAATTGGGACACCGCGAAAAACGTTTCGTACCATACGCGCTGACTATCATCAGCTATGTCACCTGTCTCATCACTATGTACAAGATACATCTGCCCCGCTATATGTCGGTATTATCGTAGCCGCCCTCATCTGCATGATCCTTTGCACACTGATCAATTTCAAGTGGAAAATCAGCACACACGTGGCAAGCAGCGGCATGATGGTAGGCGGATTATTATCCTACAGCTTTATATTCAATTTCAATCCTGTATGGTGGCTCTGTTTTTTCATTTTGCTATCCGGAATGCTTGGCACAGCCCGTATCATTGTAAAACAGCATACCTTATTAGAAGTTTTAGCCGGATTTATTATCGGATTGTTTTGTGGTGTCATTGGAATTTTGTTTATTTGAAAAAAATTAGTATTAACCTTATAAATTGAAAACATTATGGAATTTCCAAGCAATGTAAAGTATACCAAAGAACACGAATGGATACGAGTAGAAGGTGATATAGCTTATGTAGGCATCACTGATTATGCACAAGAGCAACTAGGTGACATCGTATTCGTAGATATCACTACTGAAGGAGAAACTTTAGAAAAAGACGAAGTTTTCGGTACTATTGAAGTAGTAAAGACTATTTCGGACTTGTTCCTTCCCGTTTCAGGAGAAGTTCTGGAACAGAACGAAGCATTGGCCGACAATCCCGAATTAGTAAACCAAGACCCGTATGGTAAAGGGTGGCTGATTAAGATTAAGCCCAATGACACTAATGACGTTAACGATTTGTTGGATGCTGAAGGATATAAAGCATTAGTCAACGAATAATATAAATTCCCGTTAGGAATTGTTCAGGCGCGGATTACGCGGATCTCACGGATTTTTCTATCCGCGTTCATCCGTATAACCCGTGCTTGAAGTAAATATATAAACCAAACAATAACAAAAAAACAATGAAACCTATCGTAAGTATTATCATGGGTAGCACTTCCGACCTTCCCGTAATGGAAAAAGCTGCCAAATTACTGGACGAGATGCACGTACCTTTCGAAATGAACGCCCTTTCGGCACACCGCACTCCCGAAGCTGTGGAGGAATTTGCGAAAAATGCTGCAGGCCGTGGAATTAAAGTCATCATTGCCGCTGCCGGCATGGCTGCCGCACTTCCCGGTGTCATTGCTGCAAATACCACACTACCTGTTATCGGTGTACCCGTAAAAGGTTCAGTTCTTGATGGCGTAGACGCACTTTATTCTATCATCCAAATGCCTCCCGGAATTCCTGTAGCTACCGTAGCAATCAATGGAGCCATGAATGCTGCCATTCTGGCCGTACAAATGCTAGCATTGAGTGATACAGAACTGGCTGCTAAATTTGCAGACTACAAAACCGGTTTAAAAAAGAAAATTGTAAAAGCCAATGAAGAATTGAAAGAAATCAAGTTTGAATATAAAACGAATTAACTAGTGGTGAGTGATTAATACCTATGCAGCATTCCAGCGCAGCTCACTAATCACTCACCACTCACCACTAATCACTAAACATGGATTTATTTAATTACTCCCGCCGCAAATCTTCCGAAGTCCATATCGGAGGCACTCCTTTGGGTGGAAACAATCCCATCCGCATCCAAAGTATGACCAACACCATTACTATGGATACTGAAGCATGTGTGGAACAAGCCAAACGCATTATAGATGTGGGCGGTGAATATGTACGTCTTACCACACAAGGTGTACGTGAAGCCGAAAACCTGAAAAATATCAATATCGGATTACGCTCTCAAGGATATGACACCCCGCTGGTAGCCGATGTGCATTTCAATCCCAAAGTGGCTGATGTAGCGGCACAATATGCGGAGAAGGTGCGCATCAATCCGGGAAACTATGTAGACCCGGGACGTACTTTCCGGAAACTGGAATACACTGACGAAGAGTATGCGCAAGAAATAGAAAAGATACGTGCACGCTTCGTTCCTTTTCTAAATATCTGCAAGGAAAACCACACCGCCATCCGCATCGGGGTAAACCACGGTTCTCTGTCAGACCGCATCATGTCTCATTATGGCGACACCCCCGAAGGTATGGTAGAATCGTGCATGGAATTCCTGCGTATCTGTGTTGCGGAACATTTCAACGATGTGGTTATTTCCATCAAGGCATCCAATACCGTAGTAATGGTCAGGACGGTCCGTCTACTGGTAGAGGAAATGGAAAAGGAAAATATGGCTTTCCCGCTTCATCTGGGTGTTACCGAAGCAGGGGATGGCGAGGACGGAAGAATAAAATCCTCATTAGGAATAGGCGCACTCCTTGCCGATGGCTTGGGAGATACCATTCGTGTCTCATTGAGCGAGGTCCTGAAAATGAAATTCCGGTAGCCCGCAAACTGGTTGATTATATACTAACTCGGGAAGGACATCCTTTTATTCCTGGAAAAAAAGCTCCGCAATTCAACTACCTATCTCCGGGCCGCCGGAAGACTAAGGCCGTCCGGAATATTGGAGGGGATAATCCTCCTGTAGTAATAGCCGAACGTCTGGAAGGGTCTTTCGAAACCAATCCTCAATTCAAACCTGACTATATTTATTGCGGTGGAAGTGTACCCAATTCACGAGATAACAATATAGCCTATCTAGTGGATGCCAATGCATGGAATCCAGAAGACAAAAATGTCTATCCAGCATTCAACTACCAGCAGATGATAGAATTACATCACACGGTTTCCGATCTAAAATTCCTGTTCCTGCCCTATATGGCTATGAATGACGAAGTAATCGCAGCCCTCAAACTGCATCCCGAGGTGGTAATCATCGCCCAAAGCAATCATCCCAACCGCCTCGGCGAATATCGTGCCATGACACACGAACTGATGAATGAAGGTTTAGAAAATCCGGTCGTATTCTTCCAATACTATCAGGAAACGAAAACTGAAGATCTGCAAATCAAAGCGGCAGCTGATATGGGTGCACTAATTTTTGACGGACTCTGTGACGGCATCTTCTTGTACAACCAAGGTTCTTTGAGTCATATAGCGGTAGACACCACTGCATTTAGTATCCTGCAAGCCGGCAGAATCCGAACCAGCAAAACGGAATACATTTCATGTCCGGGCTGTGGTCGTACCTTATATGATTTAGAGTCTACGATTGCCCGCATCAAAGCAGCCACCTCGCATTTGAAAGGTCTGAAAATCGGCATTATGGGCTGTATTGTCAATGGTCCCGGCGAAATGGCGGATGCCGACTATGGCTATGTAGGTGCCGGTCGTGGAAAAATCAGCCTCTATAAAAAGAAAGAATGTATAGAAAAAAACATTCCCGAAGACCAGGCTGTTGAGAAGTTGATCGAACTCATCAAAGCCAATGGTGACTATACAGAAAAATAAAAACGTCCAAATCATGGATTATCAACAGATTCTAAAAGACATCTATCAAGAAATCCAGCCCTACGCCTCTATTGGCAAACAGGCTGATTACATTCCGGCACTTGCCAAAATCAACCCAGATCAATTCGGAATGTGCATCCATACGATACAAAACAAAACTTTCATGCATGGAGAAGCCACCACCGGCTTTTCCATCCAAAGTATTTCGAAAGTCTTTTCACTTGCCATGTGTTTGAGTCTTGAAGGAGATAATCTATGGAAAAGAGTAGGTAAAGAACCTTCGGGAACAGCTTTCAACTCATTAGTACAACTGGAGGTAGAAAAAGGAATTCCTCGGAATCCCTTTATTAACGCCGGAGCCATTGTAATGACTGATATCCTGCTGAACCATTTGAAATACCCCGAAGAAGAATATCTTCGTTTCGTTCACTCAATCAGTGGGAATAACCAGATCCATTATAATGAAGAAGTAGCCCTGTCCGAACGTGAAAACGGTTATCTGAATGCGGCAATCACCAACCTGTTGAAATATCATCATAACATCGACAATGACATAGAACGTGTACTTCATTTCTATTTCCTTCAATGCTCCATAGAAATGAGTTGTTATGATTTATCCAAAGCCTTTTTGCCGTTTGCCAACCATAAACAAGCTTTTACATTCGAAGGAATCACACTGACCGCCTCTCAAGTGAAACGTATCAATGCCATCATGCAAACATGTGGGTTCTATGACGAAGCAGGAGAATTTTCTTATCTGGTAGGCCTTCCGGGGAAAAGTGGTGTGGGAGGCGGTATAGCCGCAGTTTACCCACTACGATATTCAGTTGCAGTGTGGAGCCCGAGATTGAATCAAAAAGGAAATTCCGTTATGGGAATCAAGGCACTAGAACTATTGACAACACAAACACAGGAGTCTATTTTCTAGAAAAGCTAACAATCTCTCTATACTAAATCATTTTCTTTCCTGTTGAAATAATCCAGAATAAAGTTGAATATAACACGCATAATACTTATAGCCTTTTTATAAAGATAAAAAGAAGTCCCTGGAATGTATGTGGAAATTATTGATAATGCTTAATAAATAACCGTTTTTATCCTCTTTACTATTACAAAAGGCATTCATAGAGATGTTATTCCCCAAAGGAATATCTTCCATTTGCCATAAACAAAAGAAAGATTAAGTCGTTTCTAGCCGACAGCCAAAGCCTTTTGAAAGACACTTTTGAAGGACCAACTCATATTATAACTAAGAATTAACTATGTAAACCATACTTAGAAAAATGATTTAACCTAAAGGAAGAAAACATTAACCCAGATGATAAAACGATTTTAAAAATCCACAAAAAATGAACAAGATAATCCGGATAGGGAAATCCGAATACCACCGAAATGAAATACCAGAACAAAAACAAACAGTCGGATATAGTCTCTACCTTGGAAACTAAAGGATTTATATCCGAACGAAGATATTAAAATGGAAAGATTTCATAACAAACAATTGGAAACAAGATTTTTAGACAACCATAAAAATCTGAAGAAAAAATCGAGAAAATTAATTTTATATCCTGAAAAGGCACTATAAAACCTGCCTCAGCATTTCAAATGTCCAAAGCAGGTTTCTTTATATTTTATAGAGATACAGATTAATATCTGTTTCTGCCACCTCCATAGCCATTGTCTCCGCGACCACCACCGTAGCCACCACCACGACTGTTGTTACCACCACGATAACCACCACCATTGTTGCCATAACTACGACGCGGACGTTCTTCTCTAGGACGCGCTATTGACACAGAAAGAGTTTTTCCATCCATGTCAACTTCATTAAGAGCTGCAATCGCTTTATCTCCAGCTTCATCATCAGCCATTTCAACAAAACCATATCCCTTAGAACGACCGGTCTCTCTGTCCATTATAATCTTAACAGAAACAACTTCACCATACTCTGCAAATAATTCTCCAAGTTCGGCTTCACTCATATTATAGTTAAGCCCTGCAATAAAAATGTTCATTTTAAAATAAATGTTTTAATAAAAAAATAAGTACGTTTTGCTATTAGGAATCTTACAGAGAGACAAACGATTCTACCATCATCACTAAAGAATAAGTTGGAAAAGTATTAATGTACTTCTATGAGGATACTTAATGCAGGGGACAAATGTACGCAATTAGACTTGAACTCAAAACTAATTGGAGATTTATTTTTAATAATAAATGTTTTTTTCATTCTCTTCGAAAGGGCAGACAAGTTTTAAAACGGAAAATAACCGTTCCTCAAATACATATTTATACTTTAATAGCTATTATACAGAAAGTTACCCAGTACTACATATCAAAAAGATACAGAGAAAGAGAATCAATCTATAATAACAGGAGATGCTAAAGGAATAAAGTGATTCCGATCTACACTTCCAGCATTCATACGCTTTAATGCAGACTTCCGGTTTACTGCATCATATTCAAGGAACTTATCACGACTATAGCTTTCACCAGCCAGTTTCATGACACGACGATAAATAGCCTCCCGGCAAGGAGCATTAAAACCGCCGACATTATAGAGCATGATACTGATATTCGTCGGACGCCAGACACCTGACCGATATCCGTATGCTCCTTCCCATGCTCCCAGTCTTTCATTAACATAACGTTTGTCAGAGATAAAATAATTCCATTTCACTTTCGTTATATCCGGAGTGAAATCAATGTTAGAATACCATCCATACCGGTCTGCAATTTCTTTTAGTTCCGCCATAACATTTGACGGGATTTCACCGTCATACACATCATCATATTCATCTCCCAAATATCCGAAGCCATGCCCCACTGCTTCATGATGAATAATCTGTGCAAAACGTTCATCATCATTATCCACATAAGGACAGAATGCTATGGAATAGCCCAAAGAATGCATATAGGTGGTACCGGCATAGCGAGGACTATTCATGACTACAATCATCGGTGTATTTCTAACAGAATTACCCAACAGAGGCACTTTAGTAGCATATTGCTTACATTTTTCATTATCGCCTTTTATGGAAGTGCCTCCTGTAAAAGTAGTTCCTAGAGCTGTTCCACCGCCAATGCTGTCGGATACTGAAACAACAGTGACACTATAAACATCAAAATACTCCCGTAAAGAATGCATCGGCTCCACAGAAAAATAGGAATCCATCGCCTTTTGCATCATTACCTCGTATTTTCCACCTCTCCCCATATCCATTTCCACAAACCCGTCTCCCATCATTACAAGATTAATTCCCCACCCTTTCGTATGTTCTTGCCAAGTTCTTACATCACCATCTTTAGAAAGAGTTGCCAGATAATTGAAATTTTGACGGACGATAACAGTATCCGCAACTTCTCCACACTGAATTATCACTTCACCTTCTCTATCCTCGGCAGAGGGATTGGAAGCCAATGTAATAATAAGTTCATTATCCCCCTTATTACCGGTTAACGGTGACACAGCTAACCAATCTCCAGCCAAATCAGCAGTCTTTATAGCAACAGACCATCCTGTTGTTGCAATAAAAGCAAGGGTATCCTCCCCTCCGTCCGAAGTGAAAACAAGCCGGGTATTTTCCGTGGAAGGGATAGTAATGGAAGGAATTTCAGGAACAGGAGCTACAGGAAGCTCTCCAGTTTCCGAACAAGCTACGACAAACAACAAAGTAATAAAGTACAGAAATACAAAAAGAAAACTTATCTTTTTCATCTTCCCAACCATAATTCCGGATTAAGTTTAGCCGTTTCCTTACGAAGTTGAAAATGCAAGACCGTATTACCCGAACTATCTGTATGGATAGTTCCAAGAACAGTACGTGTATTGACTTTGCTGCCTTTAGAAACCGATACGGAAGAAAGGTTGCAATAGACGGAGATATAATTACCATGACGCACCAATATATTGTTCAAGCCATTATATTGGAAAATGGCCGAAACTTCTCCATCAAAAACGGCGCGTGCCTGTGCTCCCGGTTTACCTTTGATATCAATCCCTTTATTATCCAGCTTCACATTACGCAAACCATCTACGGCATACTGTCCGTAATGGCTGACAATCACGTATGGGCCGGTAATGGGAACCGGCAAAATACCTCGATTACGTTCAAAACTACCCGACAGTTGACGGTCCTCATTGTTCAGACTGAACTTCTCCACCGGAGCGGCCTTCCTTGTGTCCTCATTTTTCCGTAGATTTAGAGCGGGTTACCCTCCCGTAGTTTATTTTCCGCTTTCTTAGCTGCAGCAGCCTTTGCGGCAGCCTCAGCAGCGGCTTTCCTACGGGCTTCTTCCTCCGCACGTTTTCTAGCTTTCTCTATTTCAATCTCAATCAAACGATCAATTTGGGCATTCAATTGCTCTGCTGAACGTTTTTTCTTCCTTATTTCGTTTTGTATACCTTTCTGCTTCTTTTGCAGATTCGCTAAAAGAGTCTGCCGTTCCTTTTCCTGAATTTCCAGTTTGATCTTTTCGGCCTCACCTTGTTTTAAAAGATTCTGTTTGGCATTCTTAGTTTGTTCCACTTCTCTTTTTTTAGCGGCAATTTGCTTCTGCTTACGTTCTATCTCCATTCCCTGAAGACGCTGGAAGTTTGCATATTCCTGCACATAACGCATACGACGGTAAGTCTGGCTCAAGTTCTCGGCAGAAAAAATAAACATTAATTTCTCTTGAACAGACTTGTTACGATACATATATTGCACCGAAATCTCATACTTCTGCTTCTTGTCTTTCAAATCACGCTGAAGTTTATTCAGTTGCTTCTGCAAAGAGGCGATCTCACTTGTCAATATATGAACATCACTCTCTATGGTATTGATATATTTTCTTCTCTCCTCAATCTGACCTGTCAGTAAAGCAAGGTTATCCAACTGGCTTTTCACATCCTTTTTGGTAGATTGCAACAGAGTTTCAGACTCGGCAATCTGCTGATGAAGTTCCTTCCGTTTGGCTTCAAGCTCCCTTATTTTCCGAGTACTTTGCGCTAAAAGAGTACTTAAAAAGCAACAGGCTATGAGTAATAAGAAGATACGTTTCATTATTTAATAAGCTGTTTTAGCAAATCTTGCAATTCTATCTTTTCGTATTTTTGAGGCACTTCAGTGTGACTTTCCCAATCTTTGTTTGTAGAAAGTCGGGAAAGTTCGAACACTGCCGTAACCGGTTGCTTCGCTCCTTCAAAAGACACTGTCATAGACGCCGGAAATTGTTTCTGCTCCAACGGACGAAACTTATCATAACGCCAATTTATCCCGTACCGTACCGGACAAGCCGATATGACTTTCTTTCAGCAGCCCATCATTTGTATTGGTACGAAAACGGTAGGCGAAATGTTTGCCGTTTTTTACTTCTATTAATGCATTTTCGTTTTCAGGACGCACAGCAAAGGACGAAATATCACGGACAGTCAGCACCTTTTTTCCCGGAAGAAAAATTCATTCATAAACAAGGCCTGCAAAGTATGAAAATCCAAATCAGCCTTTGCCAGATTTTTCAATTCATCAAAAGGGACTTGTACATAACGTTTGTTCATACGATCCATCACTAAAACTCCGTCCGGAGATATTTCAGCACGTGCCACTTCAATACCCAAAAATGGAGCGATAGAAAGCTGGATTACTTCATCACGTTTCATGCGCAACGTACCATTTACTTTAGTCGGTCCTTTACCGTTCAAGTCAACGGCCAATGACATTTTCGCAGTAATTGCATCCCATCCCGGAGAACGGCTAATCAGCTCTTCCATATATTCCGACTCGGATAAATTGCCAATAGATACCCCTTTCTTCATACTCCGGTAGATGAACATGAAGAAATAAATATAATCAGCAAAGCACTAAACAAATAAAAACAGACACGTTTCATCATTCTGCAAAGTATTTCTTTTGTACAATCTTCTTTCTCAATAAGTTCAATTCCTTTTCACTACGTTCTTCACTACCTTCTTGAGGAGGCTCCTTGGATAATTTTTCCGCTTGTTGCCAATATTCCAAAGCCTTTTCACGATCTCCATTCATGTAGTAAATATCTCCACAATGCTCTACAACAACGGACTTTTACTTCCATCATTCTGCATAGCCTGGTCAATGTAAATTTTTGCTTCTACATATTTACCTTTCTCAAAAAGTATCCAGGCATAGGTATCCAGATACGTACCATTGGTAGGTTCGGCCTTTACGGTACGGTAACTCATTTCTTCCGCTTTATCCAGGTTTTTACGCTCTACAGACAGGTAATAGGCATAATTATTCAAGGCCCCTATATTGTTTTCCTTATAAACCAAAGCGGAATCGTATGCGGCATATGCCTCCACATTCATCTTCTTTATATGATAAAGATCCCCCATAATGGCATAGAAATCAGAAACGATATCCTTATTGCTTTTATCTGTTACTTGATTCACTCCTTTTTTAAAAACCTCCAATGCCTCGTCTGTTTTCTCCTTCTGATGATAGGCCAATCCCATATAATAGTAGAATTCCAATACATCCGGAGTATATTCCAAAGCAGGAGCACATAATTTGATTACTTCATCCATATTCTGCTCACGAATGGCAAAGCTCAACAGCTGCAAGCGTGCCGGCGTATTTTCCGGATCAATTTCAAGCACTTGGTGCAAAACAGGGGTTGCCTCTTTATCCATCTTTTTCGTCAGAAGATATTGGGCCGCCAACATAGCGATATCTGCATTCTCTTGTTTTTCCTTCAATATAGAAGTAAACAGGCCTGCTATTTTCGTACTGTCCTTGTTTGTTTGCTCAGAACGCAGAATAAGCTGGCGCATAATGTTCATCTTTGTATCGCTATCCACATTATCATTCAGCAAAATAGTATCCAACTGTACCTGATACAAACTATCCTGCCCTTTTTTCTCGTAATAAGAAGCCATAGAAAGCAACGCCGGCGCATAGCCCGGTTCTTCCTTCAATACTTTCTGATAAGTTTCGTATGCTTCTTCTTCCTTACCGTTGTTCAGATAGACATCTCCCAAATGGTAAGATAACGCATGTCATATGGATATTCTTTCGCCAAATTCTCAATCTCCGTAAATGCCTGCTGATCATTGTTCATGGCCAGATACATGCGGAATTTCTCCATGCTGATTTGTTCAGACTTCCCATCCAAGGCTTCAAGGCGGTTCAATGTATTAACTACCTGCTGATAATCCTTGGTACGTATAGAGATCAATCAAAGCCATCAACGGTTCCAGACGTGAGGGGAACTGACTCGCCATATCCTCATAAACATAAATGGCTTTCGGGTAATTTCCCTTACCTTGATAATAGGCTGCCAAAGTTTGCTTGTACCAAAAACTCTTAGGTCGGCATCCACTGCCTTCTTCAAAGCCTCCTCCCCTTTTTCCGGCTGATTGAGAAACATATGGAACCGGGAAATCTCGAACAAAGTAGCAGCTCCTTGTGGATAAATGTCCAAACAGTGACTATACATTTCGAAAGCCGCATCCAAGTCACCTTTTTCTTTCATCCGGAGCGCTTCCAAAAAGAAATAGTCGTATTTACGACGTTGCTCCGGAGTAAGCGGATCCTTTTCCTCCACAACAGCTTTATTTCCGGACACCCCGGAAGTTCTCTTCACCGTACCGCATGAAACAAGCATGCCTATCAGACATACACATAGCATGGGCACATATTTCAATCTTCTATTCATTGTTTCCTTTTACTTTTTTCCGGTATGTCCAAAGCCACCTGCACCACGTTCCGTTTCGTCCAACACTTCCACTTCCTGCCATTCGGCATGTTCGTGACGGGCTACAACCATTTGCGCAATGCGCTCCCCATCTTCTATCATAAAATCCTCAGATGACAAATTGACCAGGATAATACAAATTTCACCACGATAATCGGCATCAATTGTGCCCGGAGAATTCAGGACTCCGATGCCTTTCTTAATAGCCAGCCCGCTACGTGGACGGATTTGCGCTTCAAAACCTTCAGGCAATGCGATATAAAGTCCCGTAGGAACCAAACAACGTTGCAAGGGTTTCAGCACAATCGGTTCGTCAAGATTAGCACGGATATCCATCCCTGCCGATTGCCCGGTAGCATACTCGGGTAAAGCATGTTTTGATTTATTGATTACCTGTATTTTCATAATTTTAACAATTTATCAATATGCTTATGTGGCAATGCTAATAATTTGCAGACAACAAGCACAGTCCAGACCTGGCGCAGCAATTGGCATATTAACAAATCAGCACATTACCACATGATTAATAAAGTGCGAATTTACACATTTAGATGGATTTATCTAAGCGTTTACAGTTTTTTAAACGGAAGTTTCTTACTTTTGCAAACAGATAAAGCCTGAATTATGAACTGGAAACAATTAATATCAAATAAACGCTTCGGCATGGAAGAACTGCACGAGGCCCGTAAAGATGACCGTTCCGAATTCCAACGCGATTATGACCGTCTCATCTTCTCAGCACCTTTTCGCCGTTTGCAAAACAAAACTCAAGTATTTCCTTTACCGGGTAGCGTATTCGTACACAACCGGTTGACTCACAGCCTTGAGGTGTCTTGTGTAGGACGTTCTTTAGGAAACGATGTCGCCAACCAGCTTCTGAAAAAGCACCCAGACTTGGTCGACTCCCATATATCGGAAATAGGTTCTATCGTTTCAGCCGCATGTCTGGCACACGATCTGGGAAACCCACCTTTCGGCCATTCGGGAGAAAAAGCCATTTCAACTTACTTCTCGGAAGGACAAGGAATGGCATTGAAAAAAGAACTTTCACCGATGGAATGGGATGATTTAACCCACTTCGAAGGAAATGCCAATGCATTCCGCATCCTTACCCACCAATTTGAAGGAAGACGGAAAGGAGGATTCGTAATGACCTACTCCACATTGGCGTCCATCGTAAAATATCCTTTTTCCTCACAATTGGCAGGAAAGAAATCAAAATTCGGTTTCTTCTTAAGCGAAGAGGCTGATTATCAGAAAATAGCCAGAGAATTAGGCATCATCCAGCTCAGCAAGCCGGATGAGCCTTTACGCTACGCACGCCATCCGTTAGTCTACCTGGTAGAAGCCGCGGATGATATTTGTTATCAGATGATGGACATAGAAGACGCGCATAAATTAAAACTTCTGACACATGATGAAACCAAAGGACTGTATATGCTGTTCTTTGATGAGAAAAGAAAAAAACGCATTGAAGAAGTTTGCCGGATTGTAACAGACGTCAATGAACAGATAGCTTATTTACGTTCTTCGGTCATCGGTGCACTAATAAAGGAATGCACAAGAGTATTTACTGAAAATGAAAAAAAGATATTAGCCGGGGAGTTTGAAGGCGCACTGATAAAGCACATTTGCAGTCCATTGAAAGAGGCCTATGAGAATTGTTCTGCAATTGCCTTGCAAAGAATCTATCGTTCCAGTGATGTACTGGACATAGAATTGGCAGGGTTCAGAGTTATCAGTACCTTGATTGACCTGATGATCAATGCAGTGCGCTCTCCGGAAAAAGCGTATTCACAACTACTGATCAATCGCGTATCCGGACAGTACAATGTCAACGCACCTACTTATATGGAAAAATTCAAGCTGTGCTGGATTACATATCGGGCATGACAGACGTATATGCGCTCGACCTCTACCGGAAGATCAAAGGCAACAGTCTGCCGGCAGTATAATAAAAACATTGTCAGATGCGAGCAAGATGAATCCTGTAAATTTTATCTGCACCTGACAATGTTTCCCCCAATATTACTATTAGTCCGATTATTTGGTCAGTATGGGATGAGCGCCTGAAGTTATTTTCAAAGCTTCAGGATGTTGCTTTACAAACGATTCGATATGGCGCACCCGTTTGTCTTCCAGGATTTCATTTACCGCAATCAGAATTCCGGTTTCCTCCACATCTCCGAATCCATAATTAATCGCTGTTCCAAACATACGCATCGTAGGAGACAGACTCATGTATGCGTTGACCAAAGGAGGAATATTATATCCCAGCTTACGCACTTCCGTATTCAAAATCTTGTAGTCTTCTTTAAAAGAATCATAACAGAAAAGATTTTCCAACATTTTCTTATCTGTTTCTATTTCCAGCGGTTTCATCGGAGTTATCAACTTATCTTTATCACCAAAATGTTTATTCAGGAAGTATAATATCATATCACGCCCCTGACGATGATAACTAGGATACATAGTCATCTTACCAAAAAATATTTCACATTAGGCTTAATCACGGTTAATGCACCCAAACCATCCCACAAATTATCCAAAGCAAACAATCCCTTGGAACCGGCACGGGTTGACTGGTACTCTAATGTAACGAACGAACGCCCCAACTCCACCGTATAAGGCAAATATTTTTTTCAAAAAAACTTCCGAGAAATTAAACATGTGAGCAGTAGCCAGCAAAGGCTTTCCATGTTCATCAAATTGCACCTCATCCCCCAAGAGATAACGATAGCCTCCCAAAATCTCCTCCGCTTCAGGATTCCATACAACTAATTGCTTATAGGGATTTTCCATCACGTCATATTCATCGATATCCATCGCCTTTCCTGTTCCGCCACCTGCAGCACGAAAGGCTATTTCCCTTAACCGGCCAATCTCCTTCATCACATTTGGCGAATCCTGATGCGTAATGACATAAATTTCATTATGACTTTTATTCGTAAACCTCAGGCGTTTATCCTCGGAAAGTTCCGCCTTGAGAATCTCTTTGCTAATCGGTGCAATAATTTCTTCCATATCTTTTATTCTCTCTTTTGTCCATTATAGCTTGTAGACTACATCTTTTACAAACTGCGCCCACTGAGCCGGGGTCTTTGTCTTGTCGAAAGTTTGCCAAGGAATGGGTTTTCCAATGGTCAAGGTAAAGGTTTTATGACGATTTTTCAACATTTCATCTGCCAAGTAAAGCATAGCAATATTAAACTTAATGCCAAGGGCCTTACATATATTTGCCAAATTATAGAAAAAGTCTGAATTCCGGCCCTCAAAGTGCAAAGGTACCACATCACGATGCGTTTCAATACTTTTAGTGACAAATGTCTTTTTCCATTCCAAATCCTTGATTTCCCCACCCTGTCTACGGAACATAACCCCGCAGGAAACATAATGATATGATTATCCGAGGCAAACCCTGCCTCTACCATCTTTGGGAAATCCCTGGATTGCGAACCTGTTTTATTGATAGGAATACACAAAGGAGCCAAACCATGCAAATTCATCAACAAATCATTGACCAAATAGCGTACATTACCATTGTAATGTTTTCCCAATATATACCCCAAAGCAACTCCATCCTGTCCTCCCAGCGGGTGATTGCTAACAAAAGTACATTTACCGTTTTCAGGCAAGTTTTCCAAACCTTTTATCTCCACTTTTGCATCTAGGAACTCCATACAAGCTTCCAGAAAGTCAACTCCGACTTTATTTTTGGAGTCTTTTAAAAAGACATTCAGTTCATCCTGATGCACAATACGCTTCAGGTACGAAACGACAAAACGGGGAATATATTTATATTTTTTCCCGGCTTTCGTTTTCAATATCTTTTCTATGTCGATTAAAAATATAGAGTCATCAGTCATTTTGCAAACGTTCTTTTCCATGCAAAAGTAACTTATCTTTTTTTATATTGGCAATTTATGACAGAAAAAACTCTTAATCTCTAAAGAAATTAAGAGTTTTTGTATATGAAACTATACAAATTCTTTCATTTTTGCGCAAAATAAAAACGAATGTGCAATAGTTTGGTTTCGTTTTTCAACCTCCGACAGCAACTCTTTCCATTATTTTTTATCATAAAATCATTAAATTTAAACGTACTGTTTACCAAGCTACTAGCTACATTAACAGCCTGTTGAAAACTTCTCGAAATATTTTCTTAAAATATTGTGGGGAATTGTGGGGAATTGTGTAATTTTACACCTTGAACAATATAATAAGGTGTAGATATGCGATTTCTTGGGAATTCTGAAGCAAAGACGGACGCAAAAGGCAGAGTGTTCCTGCCTGCCGTATTTAGGAAGCAGTTACAAGCTGCCTCCCAAGAATGCTTGATTTTACGCAAAGACACCTACCAAGACTGTCTGGTTCTTTACCCCGAAAATGTGTGGAACGAACAAATGAATGAACTACGTTGTAAGCTCAATCGTTGGAATTCCAAACACCAAATGATTTTCCGTCAGTTCGTTTCGGATGTAGAAGTTATCACATTGGATGGAAACGGGCGCTTTCTGATTCCAAAACGATATTTGAAATTAGCTAAAATACAGCAAGATGTACGCTTTATCGGATTGGACGACACTATAGAAATCTGGTCTAAAGAACTAGCAGACAAACCCTTCATCACGCCGGAGGACTTTGGAAAAGAATTGGAAGAAATTATGGGAACTAATAACAACGTAGAAATAGAATGAGTGAAGCAAAACAGATATATCATGTACCGGTATTATTAAACGAGAGCGTAGACGGAATGAACATTCAACCCGGAGGTATTTATGTAGACGCCACTTTCGGTGGCGGAGGACATTCCAAGGAAATTCTAAGCCGGCTGGATAGCACCGCGCATCTATATAGTTTTGACCAAGATGAAGATGCCGAGAAAAATATTGTAAGCGACAGCCGCTTCACTTTTGTGCGTAGTAACTTCCGCTACCTTTCCAACTTTCTGCGTTATTATGACGTGGAAGAGGTAGATGCCATTTTGGCCGATCTAGGAGTTTCCTCACATCACTTTGACGACTCCGAACGCGGATTCTCATTCCGTTTCGAGGGCAAATTGGACATGCGGATGAACAAACGTGCAGGCATGACAGCAGCAGATGTGGTGAATACCTATGACGAAGAACGTTTGGCTAATATTTTCTATTTATATGGTGAATTAAAGAACAGCCGCAAAATGGCATCAACCATCGTTAAAGCACGAGGGGTAAAACAAATTGTCACCATCGGTGATTTTCTTGAAGTCATCAAACCGCTTTTTGGGCGGGAACGTGAAAAAAAAGAACTCGCAAAGGTGTTCCAAGCTTTACGTATAGAGGTAAATCAGGAAATGGAAGCATTGAAAGAAATGCTTTATGCAGCAACCAAAGCACTGAAACCGGGAGGCAGACTGGTAGTAATCACCTATCATTCCTTAGAGGACCGCATGGTAAAAAATATCATGAAAACCGGGAACATAGAAGGCAAGGCCGAACAGGATTTCTTTGGTAATGTACAGACACCTTTCAAATTAGTCAACAGCAAAGTTATTGTTGCCGGCAACGAAGAAGTGACATGCAATCCGCGCTCCCGAAGCGCCAAGTTGAGAATTGCAGAAAAGAGATAACGAGATGGAAGAAGAACTGAAACAAAATGTACAACAACCTAAAGACGGACAATCTGCTTCGCCCAAGCACATGTCTATCCGCAGCATATTGGGAGGAGATATCCTTGCAAACGACTTCTTCAAAAGACAAACTCGTTTGCTGATTCTCATCATGATCCTGACTGTACTATACATAGACAACCGTTATAGCAGTCAACAGGAACTCATTGAAATTGATAAGTTGAAAAAAGATTTGATCGATATCAAATACGATGCATTGACACGTTCTTCCGACTGATGGAAAAGAGCCGCCAATCACGTATTGAAGAATATATTTCGACGGAAGACAGCCCCTTACAAACGGCTACCAACCGTCCTTATTTAATAAAGAAAGACTAAGCCCATGATGCCCAACCAAAAAAACATAATGCTCCGCTTCTCCTTCATCATCCTGGTCATGGTGTTGATAGGCATTGCCATTATCTGCAAAGCCGGCGTCATCATGTTTGCCGAGCGTCAATACTGGAAAGACGTAGCCGACCGTTTTGTAAAAGAAAACGTCACCGTACGTCCTACCCGTGGCAACATCATCTCATCCGACGGCCAGCTGATGGCAAGCAGCCTTCCCGAATATAAGATTTACATGGACTTCATGATAAATAAGAGGAAGGGCGAAACCGAAGAAGAGGAAAAGACACGGCTGAAGCTACAACATATCAAAGACTCAGTCTTTATGCAAATCTTGACACAATCTGCAAAGGATTACATGAAATATTCCCTGATAAAAGTGCCGCCTTTTTTCAAGCAGCACATACAAAAACGGAAGAAAAAAAAGAGAGCCGCAGTTGGCTACTCTACCCCAAACGCATTTCTTATATACAATATAAAGAAGCAAAACGTCTGCCCGTATTTAATCTGAACAAATACAAAGGCGGATTCCATGAACAGGCATTCAATCAGCGGAAAAAGCCTTTCGGCTCACTGGCTATGCGTACATTGGGAGATATGTTTCCTGATATAGAACAAGGTGCAAAGAACGGGCTGGAACTTTCATACGATTCCATATTAAAAGGCAGAAACGGTATCACTCATCGTCAAAAGGTAATGAACAAATACCTGAACATTGTAGACATCCCTCCTGTAGATGGCTGTGATATCATTACAACCATTGATGTAGGTATGCAAGACATCGCAGAAAAAGCATTGGTAGATGAATTGAAAGAAATCAACGCCACTGTAGGCGTCGCTATTCTGATGGAAGTGCAGACGGGAGACATCAAAGCTATCGTCAACATGACCAAATGTAATGACGGCATTTACAGAGAAATACGCAATAACGCCATCTCAGACATGATGGAGCCAGGCTCTACTTTCAAAACCGCATCCATACTGGTAGCACTGGACGACGGAGTCATCACTCCGGAAACGGTGGTAGAAACCGGTAACGGAGTCTATATGATGCACGGTCGCTATATGAAAGACCACAACTGGCATCGTGGAGGCTACGGCACTATCAACACAACAAAATCATTGATGGTGTCCTCAAACATCGGTGTATCACGGTTGATCGATGATCATTATCATGATAATCCGGAAAAGTTTGTACGCGGACTGCATCGAGTAGGCATTGCCACTCCGTTAGATCTCGATATTCCCGGTGCCGGCAAGCCGAACATCCGCATCCCCAACAAAGACTTGAGCAATTGGTCACGTACTGCACTGGCATGGATGTCTATTGGCTATGAAACCCAAATTCCCCCCATCAATACACTGGCATTTTATAATGCTATAGCCAATAACGGAGTAATGGTCAAGCCTCGTTTTGTGAAATCAATAGTCAAAGACGGGCAGGTGGTGGAAGATATTGCTCCTGAAATACTCAACCCGGCCATCGCTTCCCCCAAGGCTATCAGCGAGATACAAACAATTTTGGAAAAAGTTGTCAGCGAAGGCTGGGAAAGAAAGCAGGATCCAAGCAATTCCATGTATCCGGGAAAACCGGTACTGCACAGGTTTCACAAGGGAAAGCCGGATACACTAATGGCACACGCCGTTATTTGGTAAGTTTCTGTGGATATTTTCCTTCAGAAGCGCCTAAATACAGTTGCATTGTAGCCATCCAGAAACCTGGACTCCCCGCCTCGGGTGGTTTGATGGCCGGCAGCGTGTTCAGTAAAATTGCCGAACGCGTATTTGCCAAACATCTGGCACAAGATTTGAAAGAAGCAAAAGACTCAACTTCTATCCTTATTCCGGATGTGAAAAACGGGGATATAAGTGCGGCGCATTATGTACTGAACCGGATAAATGTAAATTCATCCGGAGTTTCGGAACAATCAACCGAAGGCAAACCGGTATGGGGAAATGTGACTAGTAATCCGGACAATGTATTATTCAACAAAAAAGACATTAACAATAAACTTGTACCAAGTGTTATTGGTATGGGCGCAAAGGATGCTGTCTATCTACTTGAAAGCATGGGATTGAAAGCCCGCATTACCGGCATCGGTAAAGTGAAGTCACAAAGTATCCCGGCCGGCAACACTTGCGCAAAGGACAGACCATACAATTACGATTAAATTAACAGTGTAACAGGAAGAATATGAAACTGGAAAAGATTATTAAAGGAATAACAGTCAATGAAATCATAGGTGATATGGCCCAAGAGATTTCGGGAATAAACATGGACTCACGCCTGATAGAGCCTGGTCATATTTTCATTGCTGTAAAAGGGACGCAGACTGACGGACATACTTATATTCAAAAAGCAATAGAAAAAGGAGCCCGTACAGTGGTATGTGAAAACCTTCCTGAGACATTAATTGAAAATGTTACCTACATAAAAGTGAACGACACGGAAGACGTTGTCGGGAAACTAGCAACTACGTTTTACGGTGACCCCACCTCGAAATTGGAACTGGTCGGTGTTACAGGCACCAACGGAAAAACTACTATTGCTACCTTATTATATAATATGTTCCGTAAATTCGGATATAAAACAGGACTCATTTCCACTGTATGCAATTATATAGATGAGGAAGCCATTCCAACTGACCATACCACCCCTGACCCTATTACACTAAACAAACTGCTGGGACGCATGGCAGATGAAGGATGCAAATATGCCTTTATGGAAGTAAGCTCACATTCAGTCGCACAAAAACGAATTGGTGGTTTAAAATTTGCAGGCGGTATATTTACCAACCTTACCCGTGACCATCTGGACTACCATAAAACTGTAGAGAACTATCTGAAAGCCAAAAAAGCATTCTTTGACAGTCTGCCTAAAACAGCCTTTGCCTTAACCAATCTGGATGACAAAAACGGATTGGTCATGACTCAAAATACCAAAGCAAAGGTACACGCCTATTCGCTGCGCAGTTTGAGTGATTTTAAAGGAAAAGTGCTGGAAGATGGATTCGAAGGAATGCTGCTTGATATAAATAATGTGGAAGTCAATGTACAGTTCATCGGACGCTTCAATGCTTCCAATCTGCTGGCAGTCTATGGAACAGCCTGCCTGCTTGGGAAAAAAACAGAAGAGGTACTGCTGGCATTGAGTACTCTTCGCCCCGTTGCCGGCGTTTTGACTCACTGCGCTCACCCAAGGGATACACCGCCATTGTGGACTATGCCCATACTCCGGATGCCTTGGAAAATGTGCTGAATGCCATTCACGAGGTTCTGAATGGCAAAGGTAATGTAATTACGGTAGTAGGCGCCGGCGGCAACCGCGATAAAGGCAAACGCCCCTTGATGGCACAAGAAGCGGTAAAGCAAAGCGATAAGGTCATTATCACCTCTGACAATCCCCGTTTTGAAGAGCCGCAGGAAATCATCAATGATATGCTGGCAGGACTGACTAAAGAGGATATGCGTAAAGTGATAAGCATAGCCGACCGTAAAGAAGCAATCCGTACAGCTTGTATGCTAGCCCAAGCTAAAGATGTCATTTTAGTTGCCGGGAAAGGACACGAGAATTATCAGGAAATCAAAGGTATAAAGCACCATTCGACGATAAAGAAGTATTAAGAGATATTTTTGCTAATGAATAAACCAACCAAAAGATGCTATATTATTTATTTCAATATTTAGAAAAGTTTGATTTTCCCGGAGCCGGTATGTTCGGTTACGTTTCATTCCGTTCATTGATGGCAATCATTTTATCATTGTTGATCTCGCTATCTTCGGTGAATATTTCATCAACCTGCTCAAACGTAAACAAATAACCGAAACCCAACGTGACGCATCTATAGACCTTTTAATGTGAAAAAGTTGGTGTGACCGACGTGGGAGGTATAATTATTATTGTCGCAATTCTCATACCTTGCCTTTTATTGGGGAAACTGCATAATATTTACATGATATTAATGTTAATTACCACCATTTGGCTAGGCACATTAGGCTTTTTGGATGACTATATCAAGGTTTTCCGTAAAGACAAAGAAGGGTTGCACGGCAAATTCAAGATCATCGGCCAAGTAGGTTTAGGACTCATTGTGGGACTCACCTTATATTTAAGTCCGAGCGTTGTTATCCGTGAGAACGTAGAAATACAAAGAGGGGGAGAAATTGTAGAAGTGGTGCACAAAGAACAAGATCAGAAATCCACTAAAACTACGATTCCTTTCTTCAAGAATAATAATTTGGATTATGCTGATTTCGTAGGCTTCCTGGGAGATAATGCCCAAACTGTAGGTTGGATTATTTTCGTATTAGTTACCATTTTCGTAGTTACTGCCGTATCTAACGGCGCCAACCTGAATGACGGGATGGACGGGATGGCAGCCGGAAATTCTGCTATCATCGGTCTTACCTTAGGCATATTGGCATACGTATCCAGCCACATCGAATATGCAGGATACCTTAATATCATGTATATTCCCGGCAGTGAAGACTGGTAATCTTTATCTGCGCCTTTATCGGCGCGCTGATCGGTTTCCTTTGGTACAATGCTTTTCCCGCCCAAGTATTTATGGGCGATACCGGCAGCTTGACCATTGGTGGTATCATAGCGGTATTTGCAATCATCATTCATAAAGAGTTGCTTATACCTATTCTCTGTGGAATCTTCTTGGTAGAAAACCTTTCGGTTATTCTACAGGTGAGATATTTCAAAAGCGGAAAAAAGAAAGGGCATTTGCAACGCGTATTCAAACGTGCACCTATCCACGACCATTTCCGTACTACATTAGCACAGTTAGACCCCAATTGCAGTTATCTGTTCATGAAACCCAACAGCGTATTCCATGAATCAAAAATCACGGTACGCTTTTGGATTGTCACCATCGTACTCGCTGCAATTACGATTATTACATTAAAGATAAGATAAACGAAGATTATGGCTAAAAGAATTGTCATACTAGGAGCTGGAGAAAGCGGTGCGGGAGCAGCCGTTCTGGCAAAGAAACAAGGTTTCGACACCTTCGTTTCAGACATGTCCACGATTAAGGACTCATACAAAAACATGCTGAACGAGCGAGGCATCGAATGGGAAGAAGGCAAACATACCGAATCTCTCATTCTGAATGCGGATGAAGTGATCAAAAGTCCGGGTATTCCGAATGATGCCCCGATGATTCTTAAATTAAAGGCACAAGGTACCCCTATCATCTCCGAAATAGAATTTGCGGGACGTTATACCAATGCTAAAATGATTTGCATTACAGGAAGTAATGGAAAAACAACAACGACTTCGCTGATTTATCATATCTTCAAGAAAGCAGGTATGAATGTGGGACTAGCCGGAAATATCGGTCAAAGTCTGGCATATCAGGTAGCAGAATACAACTATGATTATTATGTAATCGAGTTAAGCAGCTTCCAATTAGACAACATGTACAAGTTCCATGCCAACATTGCCGTATTGATGAACATCACGCCGGATCATCTGGACCGTTACGATCACCAGATGCAAAACTATGTGGATGCAAAATTCCGCATTATCCAGAACCAGACTCCGGACGATGCCTTCATCTTCTGGAACGATGACCCCATCATCCAGCGTGAATTACATAAATATGGCATTCATGGCCATTACTACCCTTTTGCCGAAAGGAAAGAAGAAGGAACCGCCGCATACGTGGAACAGGACAAAGTTTATTTTACAGAACCAATCGCTTTCAACATGGAACAGGAAGAACTGGCACTGACCGGAACCCATAATCTCTTTAACTCCATGGCGGCCGGTATCTCTGCCAACCTGGCGGGTATCCGCAAAGAATGCATCCGCGAGGCCTTGGGTGATTTCAAGGGAGTGGAACACCGCCTTGAAAAAGTCTGCCGGGTAAGAGGAGTAGATTACATCAATGACTCCAAAGCTACCAATGTGAATTCCTGCTGGTATGCTTTGCAAAGCATGAAAACCAAAACCATCCTGATATTAGGTGGAAAAGACAAAGGCAACGATTATAACGAAATTGCCGACTTGGTAAAAGAAAAATGTACCGGATTGATCTACATGGGATTACACAATGAGAAATTGCATGCTTTCTTTGACAAGTTCGGCCTGCCTGTAGCCGATGTACAAAGCATGAAGGATGCCGTAGATGCTGCTTACCGGATGGCCAAGAAAGGTGAAACCGTATTATTAAGTCCTTGCTGCGCCAGCTTCGACCTTTTTAAAAGTTACGAAGACCGTGGCGAGCAGTTCAAGGAATGTGTAAGAAACCTGTAATATAATATTAAGGTATATAGATAATGGATCTGATAAAAGACTTGTTCAAGGGCGACAAAGTAATCTGGATTATTTTCCTGTTTCTTTGCCTGATCTCTATCGTCGAGGTATTTAGTGCCGCCAGCACACTTACCTACAAAAGTGGGGATCATTGGGGGCTATCACCCAGCACAGTGTCATCCTGATGGTAGGTGTGTGCATTGTGGTGCTGGTACATAACATCCCCTGCAAATATTTCCGTGTACTTCCCTTCTTCCTGCTGCCTATATCGGCTGTTTTGCTGATATTTGTAATGGGTATGGGATTGATTACCGGAGACCGTGTCAATGGCGCAGCCCGTTGGATGACCTTTTTCGGCATCCAGTTCCAGCCTTCCGAACTGGCAAAAATGGCTGTGATTATTGTCACCGCCTTTATTCTATCCAAGTTTCAGGAAGAAGACAACGCCAATCCGAAAGCATTCAAATATATAATGTGGATCACCGGAGTTGTTTTCATTCTGATTGCTCCCGAAAACGGTTCTACCGCAGCATTGTTGTTCGGAGTAGTCTTTTTAATGATGGTGATCGGCCGGGTACCTTGGAAACAGTTGGCCAAGTTAATGGGAACTGTCGGAGTCGTGGTGATACTTTTCGTAGGCATAGTGATGGTTATGCCTACACATAAACTGAACAAAGTTCCCATGATGCACCGTGTAGAAACCTGGCAGAACCGCATTAAAGGTTTCTTCGAGGATAAAGAAGCCGTTCCTGCTGCCAAATATGATATAGACAAGGATGCCCAGATAGCACACGCCAATATTGCTATAGCCTCCAGCAATATCATAGGAAAGATGCCGGGTAACAGTGTACAACGGGATTTCCTGTCACAAGCGTTCTCAGACTTCATCTTCGCCATCGTCATAGAAGAATTAGGATTACTGGGAGGCGCCTTTGTAGTGATCCTCTACATCTGGCTGTTGATGCGGGCGGGTAAAATAGCCCGAAGAAGTGAAAAAAGTTTTCCTGCCTTTCTGGTGATGGGCATTGCCCTGCTACTGGTATCTCAGGCGATGCTTAACATGATGGTGGCCGTAGGTCTGTTCCCCGTCACCGGACAACCCCTGCCGCTTATCAGCAAAGGAGGAACCTCTACACTCATCAACTGCGCCTACATCGGTATGATATTAAGTGTCAGCCGCTACGTAGCTGAGCAAGAAGAGAAGAAAGCTGCCGAGCAACAGGCGTTGGAAGAAGCCGAACTGGCAGCCAAGGCCGAACGGCGCCAGGAAATAGTAGCCGCCATGCAGGAAGCCATTACTACACTTCCGTCAGGTGACACAGCCGCCACTTCCCTCCCGTCGGAGGAAAACTCGCTGTCCGATGACTTGAAGGCATTACTGAATGCGGCCGGGAAGCGGGAGCCGGAAGAAGAAATATAATATAAACCATTCATTTTAAAAGTATTATTTATACTTTTGCGAATAATTCGACTAAAAAGGAATTATGGAAGAAAATTTAAGAATCATCATCAGCGGAGGAGGAACCGGGGGACACATTTTCCCCGCAGTCTCTATTGCCAACGCCATCAAGGAACAACATCCCGAAGCGGAAATTCTGTTCGTAGGTGCTGAAGGCAGAATGGAGATGCAACGCGTTCCTGCTGCCGGATACCCTATAAAAGGATTACCTGTTGCCGGATTCGACCGTAAGAACTTATTAAAAAATATTTCGGTTCTTTTTAAATTGGTCAAAAGTCAGCTATTGGCACGTAAAATCATCAAGGACTTCAAGCCACATGCAGCAGTAGGTGTAGGCGGATATGCCAGCGGTCCCACTTTGAAAATGGCCGGGATGATGGGTATTCCGACACTGATACAAGAGCAGAACTCTTATGCCGGAGTAACCAACAAACTATTGGCAAAGAAAGCCCGCAAAATATGTGTGGCATACGACGGCATGGAACGTTTCTTTGAAAAAGACAAGATTATCCTGACCGGCAACCCCGTCCGCCAAGGACTGCGCAACCATCACATCAGCCGTGAAGATGCTATCCGCTCTTTCGGGCTGGACCCATCCAAGAAAACAATCCTGATTGTAGGAGGAAGCTTGGGAGCACGCACCATCAACAACTGCGTGATGGAAGGTTTGGACAAGATTAAAACATCCGGCGCGCAGTTTATCTGGCAAACCGGAAAAATATATATCGACGAAGCACGCGCCGCAGTAGCCCAAGCCGGTGAGTTACCAATGCTCCATGTAACCGATTTTATCAGTGATATGGCCGCCGCATACAGTGCTGCCGATTTAATAATCAGCCGTGCAGGTGCAGGTTCTATCTCTGAGTTCTGTTTGTTGCAGAAACCCGTCATTCTGGTTCCGTCGCCTAATGTGGCCGAAGATCATCAGACCAAGAACGCACTGGCGCTGGTCAATAAAAACGCAGCGCTCTATATCAAGGACGCCGCTGCCAAAGAAGCTCTGCTGGACAAAGCAGTTGAAACCGTGAAACAGCCGGAAACACTGAAAAGTTTAAGTACAAATATTGCTAAATTAGCCTTTACCGACTCAGCCAACGTTATTGCCCGGGAGGTATTCAAACTGGCTGATAAATACAGAAAAGAAAATGGACGTTAACACATTAAAATCAGTTTATTTCATCGGCGCCGGAGGCATCGGCATGAGCGCATTGGTACGCTACTTCCTGTCAAAAGGCAAGAAGGTAGGCGGATATGACCGTACGCCCAGTGAACTGACAGAAAAGCTGATAGAAGAAGGAGCAGCCATCCATTACGAAGAAAACACGGGACTGATAACGGATGCATTCCGCAACCCGGCAACTACATTAGTTGTCTATACTCCGGCTGTCCCCGACACACATAAAGAGTTTACCTATTTCCGGGAAAACGGTTTCGAGATACATAAACGTTCGCAGGTATTGGGAATGCTTACCCATGCAGGAAAAGGACTTTGTGTAGCCGGCACTCACGGTAAGACCACCACTTCCACCATGACAGCCCATCTGTTACACCAATCCCATGTAGGATGCAACGCCTTTTTGGGAGGCATCTCAAAGAATTACGGCACCAACCTGCTGTTGTCTGACAGTAGTGAATACATGGTTATTGAAGCCGATGAGTTCGACCGTTCTTTCCATTGGCTCTCTCCCTACATATCGGTGATTACCGCAACAGATCCCGATCACCTGGATATCTACGGAACCAAAGAGGCTTATCTGGAAAGCTTCCGCAAATACACCTCACTCATCCAGCCGGGAGGTGCATTGATTGTACGCAAAGGCATCGAACTGCAACCGGCCTTACAGAATGGCGTGAAGCTGTACACCTATTCTAAAGAAGAGGGTGACTTTCATGCAGAGAATATCCGTATTGGAAACGGTGAGATTTTCTTTGATTACGTATCACCACTGGGAAATATCCCCAATATACAGTTAGGTGTCCCCGTCAGCATCAACATAGAGAATGGAGTAGCTGCCATGGCTTTAGCGCAGATGAGCGGATTGACCGATGAAGAAATAAAGAGAGGTATGGCAAGTTTCCGCGGAGTAGACCGTCGTTTCGATTTCAAGATAAAGAACGACAAGGTAGTTTTCCTGAGCGACTATGCGCACCATCCTTCCGAGATAAAGCAAAGCATACTCTCCATGCGTGCCCTCTACCGGGACAAGAAGCTGACGGCTATTTTCCAGCCACACCTCTACACACGTACCCGTGATTTCTACAAAGATTTTGCCGACAGCCTTTCCTTGTTGGACGAAGTCATCCTGGTAGATATCTATCCGGCACGCGAGCAACCCATCCCCGGCGTCACCAGCAAACTGATTTACGACCATCTGCGTCCGGGCATCGAGAAGAGCATGTGCAAGAAAGAAGAAATTCTAGACGTACTGAGCAAGAAAGATATAGAAGTATTAATCACCCTGGGTGCGGGCGACATAGATAACTATGTACCCCAAATCTGCGGATTACTGAATAAAAGATGATAAAGAAAATTCTCATACTCCTGTTTCTGTTGCTGATAACCGCCTACCTTATTGTAGCCGTTACCGCTTTCAACACCAAGCCTGCCGATCAGGTTTGCAAGGGTATGGAATTGATTATCAAGGACAGTATAGACCATGCTTCATCAGCCAGAAAGAAGTACTCCGCTTACTGAACGGTAAGAAACTCTCCCCCGTGGGCAAGAAGATGGGCGACATCAACACCCGCCTGCTGGAAGAAGAACTCAGCCAACATCCCTTGATTGAAAATGTGGAATGTTACCGTACACCGGGATGCAAAATAGGTATCGAAGTGACACAGCGCCTCCCCATCCTCAGAGTGATGGCAAACAATGGAGACAACTATTATATTGACAATAAAGGAAAAATTATGCCGATACCCAACAGTTCGGCACACGTAGCTGTTGTTACAGGATACGTGGATCGTGATTTTGCCGTCAAGGAACTATATACGTTAGGAGCCTTTCTACAAGCCCATCCGCTATGGGATGCCCAGATAGAGCAGATCAATGTGACACAGGCCAAAGAACTGGAACTGGTTCCACGAGTTGGTGAACATATCATATTCTTAGGCAAGCCCGGGAATTATGAGGAAAAGTTCGAGAAACTAAAAACTTTTTATGAGAAAGGACTGAACCAAGTAGGCTGGAACAAGTACAGCCGCATCAGTCTGGAATTTAATAATCAGATTATTTGTACTAAAAAAGAGAAGTAAGATATGGCAGCAACAGATTTTATAGTAGCAATAGAACTGGGATCCTCCAAGATCACAGGTATTGCAGGAAAGAAACATGCGGACGGAAGCATACAAGTGCTGGCCCTCGCCAGCGAAAACTCTTCGGATTTTATCCGTAAGGGAGTGATTTACAATCTGGATAAAACCGCACAAAGCCTTACTTCGATTATCAAGAAACTGGAATCGACATTAAAGGCTTCTATCGGAAAGGTCTATGTAGGCATCGGAGGACAATCTCTACGCACCATCCGTAATACGGAGGTACGTCATCTGGAAGAAGAAACCAAGATTTCACAGGAACTGATTGACTCCATTATGGACAGCAACCGCGAAGTCCCCATCATAGACCAGGAAATACTGGAAGTAGCACCTCAGGAATATAAAGTGGGCATCAACCTGCTGGCCGATCCTGTAGGAGTTCCCAGCGATCATATAGAAGGGCGTTTCCTTAATATCATCGCCCGCAGCAGCGTGAAGCAGAACATTGACAAATGTTTCAAACAGGCAGGAATCGAAATAGCCGACTACATCATCTCACCGTTGGCCCTGGCCAATGCCGTACTGACCAACAGTGAAAAACGCTCGGGCTGCATGTTCATCGACTTGGCGCAGATACGACTACTGTATCTGTTTACAAAAACAACATACTCCGCCATTGGCAGTCATCCCATTGGGAGCAGCAACATCACCAAAGATATTGCAGCCAGCAAATTGAAGAGGAAGATGCCGAAGAATTGAAAAAGAAATACGGCAATGCTTATGCCGACAAGTCGGAGGACGGAGATGACAACCTACCTACTCGCTGGACGGGAAATGCAGTATTGAGTCACACTTACTGGAAGACATCGTAGAAGCACGTATCAATGAGATACTGGCCAATGTATGGAACCAGATTGTTCTTTCGGGATATGAAGACAAACTGCTGGCAGGAGCTATCATTACCGGTGGTGCCGCCAATCTAAAGAATATGGAGGAAGCATTCAGTAACCGTACCAAAATAGAAAAGGTTAGAATGGCCAAAGAAAGTCAGCTAAGTCTGAAAGGCGGTATGGTGGAACTGAAAAAAGATGGTACAAGCAATACGATCATCGCTTTACTAGGAGCTGGAAAAGAAAACTGTTACCGTCCGGAACGTCCTATGAAACCCGTACAAGTACCTCTCTTCGATGAAAGCGGCGAGAATGTGGAAGACAAAAGGAAAAGAGAGAAAGAAGAAGCAGCCAGAGCAGCAGCGGCAGCCAAGAAAGCAGAGGAAGAGGAGAAGCTGCGAAAAGCCACTTGCGAGAACCTGATAAGAAACGCAAAAGAACTGAAAGAGGCAGGCAAATACAAAAATGCCCTGTCGCAACTGGCCAAAGCACGCGATTTGGGAGTAGCAGAAGCTTTGAACCAAATACGCGACCTGGAAAAAGAAATCAAGAGTTTGAAAGAAGCCAACAGTCCGATCAAACGGCTGACCGACTTGTTTGGAAAGATTCTGGAAGAATAATAACGAATTACATCACCTTAATATAATATAGAAGATTATGTCTGATGAAACTATAATGCCATTCGATTTCCCGGCAGAAAACCCGACTATCATTAAAGTAATCGGTGTGGGAGGTGGCGGCGGCAATGCCGTAAATCACATGTATAAAGAAGGTATACACGATGTAACATTTGTTGTGTGCAACACAGATAACCAGGCGTTGGCCGAATCCCCCGTTCCCGTGAAGTTGCAACTGGGAAAAGAAGGATTAGGGCCGGAAACCGCCCGGAGCGTGCACGTGAAGCAGCCGAAGAAAGCATAGAAGATGTAAAAGGAATGTTGAACGACGCTGTAAAATGGTATTTATCACTGCCGGAATGGGAGGAGGTACCGGAACCGGTGCGGCTCCGATCATTGCCAAGACAGCCAAAGATATGGATATCCTCACCGTAGGTATTGTCACCATTCCGTTCCTTTTTGAAGGAAACCGGAAGATTGACCAGGCACTGGACGGCGTGGAGAAAATGAGCAGCATGTAGATGCCCTGCTGGTGATTAACAATGAACGTCTGCGTGATATTTATTCGGACTTCAGCGTGATGAACGCTTTCGGCAAAGCGGATGACACTTTATCTATCGCAGCCAAGAGTATTGCCGAGATTATCACCATCCGCGGTACCATCAACCTGGACTTCAATGATGTGAAAACGGTATTAAAAGACGGTGGTGTAGCCATTATGAGTACGGGATACGGCAAAGGGGAAAGCCGTGTGAGCCAGGCTATCAATGATGCGCTCCATTCCCCGTTGCTGAACAACAACGATATCTTCAACTCGAAGAAGATCCTGTTCAACATCTCTTTCAGCACCAAGAGCGAGTTGATGATGGAAGAAATGAATGAGGTTCATGACTTCATGAGCAAATTCGGCAAGACGTGGAAACCAAATGGGGGCTCTATATTGACGAGTCGCTGGAAGAGCAGGTGAAGTTCACCGTACTTGCCACCGGTTTCGGCATCAAGGATGTACCGGGCATGGACAACATGATGAACAAACGCACCATCGAGGAACAAAAGAAACTGGAAGAGCTGGAGGAAGAGGAACAGCGCAAAGATGAACGTCGTGGAGATTACTACGGCAAAGACACCTTCAAGAACAGCAACAAGAAGAAACGCCACAACATTTACATCTTCAGTCTGGAGGATCTGGACAATGATGATATTATCAGTATGGTGGAAACAACCCCTACTTTCCAACGTACCAAAACTGTGTTGGAAAGTATCCAGTCCAAAGCAATAGCCGAAGAAGAGGAAACGTTCAATAACGATACCGAAAACGGCGGAATAACGATCACATTTTAACAACTAAAATAGAAAAGAACTATGGATTTATTTGACGTAATCAGCAACGATATCAAAGAGGCTATGAAAGCCAAGGACAAAGTGAAACTGGAAACTTTGCGTAATGTGAAAAAATTCTTCCTTGAAGCAAAGACAGCACCGGGCGCCAACGACACTTTGACGGATGACGCTGCATTGAAAATCATGCAGAAACTGGTAAAACAAGGGAAAGATTCAGCCGCCATTTACCAAGGTCAGGGCCGCGCCGACTTGGCAGAAGCCGAACTGGCCCAAGTGGCAGTGCTTGAAGCCTATCTGCCAAACAAATGAGTAACGAAGAACTGGAAGCGGCTTTAAAAGAAATTATTGCAGAAGTGAGTGCCGCCGGTCCTCAGGATATGGGTAAAGTCATGGGCGTCGCCACCAAAAAGTTGGCAGGCAAAGCGAAGGACGTGCCATCTCGGCTAAAGTGAAAGAATTACTGGGATAATACTCCGGCAATCCATATTCAAGAAACGAAGCTTCTGCCCCGATTCATCTTTACGGACAGAAGTTTCGTTTTTTATAAAATCAGTGAGAAGCAAACGTATGCAGTACCCTATCCAGCTTCCCAAGCAAATAAAAGGCTAGTTTATCATTTTAAACTTTTTCCGTTTATCATTCTCACTTCACCAATGCCCTGGAATTCAAAGTATCCTTCAGTGTATTCAGCCACAATAAAAAGCTGATATACAGTGCATAAGGCTGACAGTAGCTCCTTCAGTACGCTGTCAGCACCTTCAGCCGCCACAACACCCGCACCGGACCGATGTCTTTGACCATCATGCTAAAGGACAAAGATGAGTCATACAATATCGTGGTCAAAAGATTGCACCTGCTTTCCGTCTTAACTTTCAAGACAGGAAGAATACCCATTTGCTTCCCGCTTCATTATCTTCACTAGTGATGAAGCTTTAGCACTCTAGTGATGAGATTTCATCATTCCAGTGAAACAACTTCATCACTAAAGTGAAACGATAAATAAAAAAGGCGCGAAACATGAACACATCCTGATAAGAAAGGATTTCACGAGAACAACTCTTTCAGCACATCCAGCGATTTCAGCACCGGAAAATCCGGCAGATGCAAACGATAATAATCATTCATAATAACCAGACAGCGGTTACGCTCCAGACGGCTCATAGTAAAAAGATGCATTGTTTCATAATTCATACGCATTAAAAGGTTGATACGTGAAGCCTCCTCCGGTTTCAAAAAAGCACCATGTAATGGCTGGACAGACACGAAACAGGCATTCAGCATATCAAAAAAACATCCTTCCCTATAATCCTCCGTATTAGGATACAGACCGAGGAAACGTGAAAAACGCATCAGAAAAACCAAATGAAAATTGGAAAAACTTCTGTCGCATTCGTCCAGCCACCGGATAGAATGCTCCAAATAAGCAAACAACGGCCCGTTCTCCGCTTCTTCACGCAAAGCACGATACAGAAATTCCGCCAAGAACATGGCAATGGAAGATTTATAAGGATCGTATGGCAACGTGCGGAAAGGATGCCACGACTTCGCTTCTTTTATACGATACAAATTGGACATAGGACGATAATCCGCTTCAAACTCTATCATGAAAGCGGCTGGAACAATACCGTCTTCACCGCCGATTTCCGTGAACGGGGAACAGACACAAGAAAAGAAGCACGGCCATTCTCGCGCGTATAAATATCAACGATATTCGAAGTATCATTATATTTTAAGGTATGAAGTACAATTCCCACCGTCTTTTGAAGCATACTCTTTCTCTCTTTTATATACTAGATAATCGTTGTCCGGAATACGTTTTTTGCTTTTCCACACAAATATATGTATCTTTGGAACATACAAAAATAAGGTTTTTAGATGAAAATGCACGTATTTATAAAAAAAATATGCCGAATGTTTTGTCAATTCAAAAAGAGTTCCTACCTTTGCAACCGCAAAAGAGAAAAACACTCTCCGAAAGCAAGCCAAGCTAAGGCTCGGCAGAATCAAGCTCGGCCCGTTCGTCTATCGGTTAGGACGCAAGATTTTCATTCTTGAAAGGGGGGTTCGATTCCCCCACGGGCTACAAATAAAAATAATAAAAGAACAAAATTAAAGATTAGTCGAGATGGCAAATCACAAATCATCATTAAAGAGAATCAGACAGGAAGAGAAGAGAAGACTTCATAACAGATATTATGCAAAAACAATGCGTAATACTGTTAAAAAACTTCGTGCAACTACTGACAAGGCAGAAGCTGTTGCAATGTATCCGGGCGTTCAGAAGATGTTGGACAAACTTGCTAAGACCAATATCATACACAAGAACAAGGCTGCTAACTTGAAGTCAAAATTGGCTGCTTACATTAGCAAACTTGCTTAAGCAAAGTCTTAAACTAAAAGATAAAATAGGCAGGATTTTTTAATCCGGCCTTTTGTCTTTTATGCGCTTCATAAAACACAAGCAATACATATTGCAAACATAACATCTAAAAGAAGCGCAAATCCTCGCTCCGCGAAAAACAGAGTCTGAAGAATCCGAAGCATTCATGAAGGATTTAGAAGAGGATCGTACATGATAAAGTACTGATAAAAAGCCTGTTAAGCTCGATGAAGGATTTGAAGGAAAAAAAGACCCATTAATTTCCAGAAGACTTACCCTCGAAATAAATACATCACTCCCATACTTTTCCCGGCGTTCACGGACAGACTCATTCCAAACCTGTCCAATCCCCTCTTTTTACGTTTTTAGTCCATAAAAGCTGCCTGTCTCAGCAATTTTTCGTATCTTTGAAAGCTAATATTTAAGATAATTGAATCAAACATGAGTGAAGAAGAAAAGATAAACGGCGAAAACAATTACTCGGCCAGTAACATCCAGGTATTGGAAGGTTTGGAGCTGTACGTAAACGTCCCGCCATGTATATCGGAGACATCAGCGAAAAGGGATTGCACCACTTGGTTTATGAGGTTGTGGACAACTCTATCGACGAGGCATTGGCCGGCTACTGTGATCATATAGAAGTCACCATCAATGAAGACAATTCCATTACCGTACAGGATAATGGCCGTGGTATCCCGGTAGACTTTCACGAAAAAGAAAAGAAATCTGCATTGGAAGTAGTAATGACCGTGCTGCACGCGGGAGGTAAGTTCGACAAAGGTTCTTACAAGGTTTCAGGTGGTCTGCATGGTGTAGGTGTTTCTTGTGTGAATGCCTTGTCTACTCACATGACCACACAGGTATTCCGCGGCGGCAAGATCTACCAGCAAGAATACAGCTGCGGACATCCTTTGTATTCTGTAAAAGAAGTAGGAACAGCTGATATTACCGGAACAAAACAGACTTCTGGCCAGATGATACCATCTTCACTGTTACCGAATATAAGTTTGATATTCTGCAGGCACGTATGCGTGAGTTGGCCTACTTGAACAAAGGTATCACCATCTCACTGACCGACCGCCGGATCAAAGAAGAAGATGGCAGCTTCAAGAAAGAAATATTCCATTCGGACGAAGGAGTGAAAGAGTTTGTACGTTTCTTGAACCGTAACAACGAAGCGCTGATTGATGATGTCATTTATCTGAATACCGAAAAAAACAATACCCCCATTGAATGTGCCATCATGTACAATACAGGCTATCGTGAAAGTCTGCATTCGTATGTAAACAATATCAATACAATAGAAGGCGGCACACACGAGGCCGGTTTCCGCAGCGCATTAACCCGTGTACTGAAGAAATATGCGGAAGATACCAAAGCACTGGAAAAAGCAAAAGTCGAGATTTCGGGAGAAGACTTCCGCGAAGGCTTGATTGCCGTCATTTCAGTGAAAGTAGCCGAGCCGCAGTTCGAAGGACAAACCAAGACCAAGCTGGGTAACAGCGAAGTGAGTGGTGCCGTGAACCAAGCTGTAGGCGAAGCGCTTACATATTATCTGGAAGAACATCCGAAAGAAGCAAAACAGATTGTTGACAAAGTGATCCTGGCTGCAACAGCGCGTATCGCCGCACGCAAGGCACGTGAATCTGTTCAAAGAAAGAGTCCGATGGGCGGTGGCGGACTGCCGGGTAAACTGGCCGACTGCTCGAGCCGTAATCCGGAGGAATGTGAACTATTCCTGGTCGAAGGTGACTCGGCAGGTGGTTCTGCCAAGCAAGGACGTAGCCGTGCCTTCCAGGCAATTCTACCTTTGAGGGGTAAAATCCTGAATGTAGAAAAAGCGATGTGGCACAAGGCTTTTGAAAGCGATGAGGTCAATAATATCATCACCGCCTTGGGTGTCCGTTTCGGTGTGGACGGAAATGATGACAGCAAAAAAGCGAACATCGACAAGCTGCGTTATCACAAAGTGGTGATCATGACCGATGCCGACGTCGATGGTTCTCACATCGACACCCTTATCATGACATTGTTCTACCGCTATATGCCGGAAATTATAGAAAACGGACATTTGTACATTGCCAATCCGCCATTGTATAAATGCAGCAAAGGAAAAATCAGTGAATACTGCTACACCGAAGAAGCGCGCCAGGCATTCATTCAAAAATATGGTGACGGACAAGAAAACGGAATCCATACACAGCGATACAAAGGTTTGGGTGAGATGAATCCCGAACAACTGTGGGAAACAACAATGAACCCTGAAACGCGTATTCTGAAACAGGTAACAATCGACAATGCCGCCAACGTAGATTATATCTTCTCCATGCTGATGGGAGACGATGTAGCTCCACGCCGCGAGTTCATAGAGAAAAACGCGACATATGCGAATATAGACGCGTAATTTTTCATTCATTATTTTTTAATCAAAATCCATCCTCACATCTTACAATTTGAGGTAGCCCCGATCCTGCTTTTCTCTGGATCGGGGCTTTTTATCAATGAAAATCAATCTGCCCCCATTTATATTTTTCCTCTTTTAAATGCCCGAAGAAACAGATACTCATACCGACTTTTTTTTTCGATGAAATGGGCAGAAATTGTAATAGTTCACCGTCGGTAACAAACATAACCTCATTCATTTTTCTTATAAATTAATTGGATGAAAGACGATATTCTGACAGAAAGTCTTAATTTTGGGACATTAAACCATTTAACTCAAATAATAACATGAAACTCACATTTCGAATTGAATACCGTACAGCCTGGGGAGAAGAACTGGGGGTGATACTGGACGGAAACAATAGTGAACCTATCATCCTTCGCACTCCAAACGGGGAACATTGGGAAGGTGAAGCTGAAATGCCGGATCTCCCTGCATGCGTACCTGTTTCCTACCGCTATGGAGTATATCGTGACGGACAGTGCATCCGCCGTGAAAGCGGAACCATGCTCATTTGTTTTGTCCCGGGAAAAAGAAAAACTGCCACTACATATTAAATGATTTCTGGAAAGACCTTCCGGCTGAATCTTACTTATACAGTTCCGCCTTCAGTGGTGATTATCAGTCTGAAGCAGCTATAAAAGTCACAGCAAGCGCCGATGGAAGCATTACTTTCCGGGCCTTATGCCTTGCCTGCATCATAAGCATCAAGTGCTGGCTATCAGCGGGGATTGCCCGGCTTTAGGCAATTGGGATATTCAAAAGACTGTCCTGATGGAAGAAATACAGCCTAACGAGTGGACCATCACACTGAATGTTTCTACTTTGGAATTTCCGCTAAGTTATAAGTTCGTAACCTGCAACGCCGACAGCAAGCAGGTAGAGGAATGGGAGAACCACGACAACCGGATGCTTAATAATCCGGAATTAAAAAAAGGAGAAATCTACCTGACACCGGAAACAGAAGTTCATTTCACTTCATCGGCCCGTAAGTGGCGGGAACGGCTATCCCTGTATTTTCTCTCCGTAGTGAGAAGTTTTGGAGTAGGAGATTTCGGAGATTTGAAGAAACTGATAGACTGGGCGGCAAAGACCCACCAGCAAGCTGTACAAATCCTCCCTATCAACGATACGACCATTACCCATACCTGGATGGATTCTTATCCCTACAACAGCATTTCCATTTATGCATTCCACCCGATGTATATTGACTTGAACCAGCTGGGTAAGATGAAGGATAAGGAAGCGCTGGCTGTTTTTGAAGCCCGCCGGCAAGAATTGAACGCTCTTCCTCAAATAGATTATGAAGCAGTGAACAATGCCAAACGTGCCTACTTGAAAGTGATGTTCCAACAAACCGGAAGGAAAGTGCTGGCTTCGGATGAATTCAAAAGATTCTTTGAAGAGAATGAACATTGGCTGCTGCCATACGCTGCATTCAGCTATCTAAGAGATCTGTATGGTACTCCGGATTTCAGCCAATGGCCTGAGCATACAGAGTACAAGGCAGAAGAAATAGCAGCCTTATGCGCACCGGACAGCTCTTGTTATGAAGAAATCGCCTTTTACTACTACACACAGTACCATTTACATATCCAATTACTTGATGCAGGAAACTATGCCCGCGAAAAAGGTATTATCTTTAAAGGTGATATCCCTATCGGCATCAGCCGCAACAGCGTGGAGGCATGGATTGAGCCGTATTATTTCAACATGAACGGTCAGGCAGGCGCACCACCCGACGCATTCTCCGTGAACGGACAAAACTGGGGCTTTCCCACCTATAATTGGGAGGTAATGGAACAAGACAACTACCAATGGTGGCAGAAGCGTTTCCGCAAAATGGCAGAGTATTTCACAGCTTACCGCATAGACCATATTCTTGGTTTCTTCCGTATCTGGGAAATTCCATCTCATTCGGTACATGGTTTGCTGGGACAGTTTGTACCGGCATTGCCTATGAGTGTGGACGAAATTCAAAGTTACGGGCTGCCGTTCCAAAAGGACTTCATGACCAAACCGTTCATCAACGAAGAGATGCTAAACAAGATGTTTGGTGACAAAGCTGCTTTTGTAAAAGAAACATTCGTACAGCATGTTCACGATGACATTTATGAAATGCGTCCGGAATATGATACCCAACGCAAAGTGGAGACTTACTTCTCCGATAAGAAAGATGAAGAAAGTATCCATATACGCGAGGGAGTATATGCCTTGATAAGCAATGTATTATTTGTTCCCGACCGCAAACACCCCTCCATGTATCATCCAAGAATTGCCGTTCAGAATGATTTCATCTTCGGGCGCCTCAACTGGAAGGAGAAAGACGCTTTCAACCGTCTGTATAATCATTATTATTACCAACGCCATAACCAGTTCTGGTATCAGGAAGCGATGAAAAAGCTGCCTATCCTGACACAAGCCACTTCCATGCTGGTGTGCGGAGAGGATTTAGGAATGGTACCCGACTGTGTGCCTTGGGTAATGGATCAGTTGCAAATACTCAGTCTGGAAATCCAACGTATGCCCAAGAATCCCAAACATGAGTTCGGTCACGTGTGGGAATATCCGTACCGCTCAGTTTGTACTATTTCCACTCATGATATGTCTACTCTGCGGGGATGGTGGGAAGAAGATTATGAACAGACCTGCCGCTACTACAACCATGTAATGGGACACTGGGAGAAGTTCCGGTTTCAGCCCCGGGATGGGTTTGCGAGGAAATAGTACGCCACCATCTGGAATGTCCTTCATTGCTGTGTATCCTTTCCTTTCAGGACTGGCTGTCAATAGACGAAGAAATCCGCTATCCCGATGTAAACGCGGAACGTATCAACATACCTGCCAATCCAAGACATTACTGGAGATATCGCATGCATCTCACTTTGGAAGAACTGATAAAGAACAAGAAGTTCAATGAAAAGCTGGTAGAGATGATTGACACTGCCGGCAGATTCTAAACATCCGCCACAGACAGCCTGGGGCCGTCTGTGGTGAATCTCTACCCCAACGATAATCAATAACACACATACCATGAAAAAAATTCCCGATTTAGGTTTCTGGAAACTATGGAATATTAGTTTCGGATTCTTTGGCGTGCAGATAGCTACGCTTTGCAAAGCGCGAATATCAGCCGTATCTTTTCCACTTTGGGAGCAGACCCACACAGTTTAAGCTATTTTTGAATATTACCTCCGCTGGCAGGAATCATCGTCCAACCCATCATAGGCGCACTGAGTGACCGCACTTGGACGCGTTTCGGACGGCGTATCCCCTATCTGTTTGCAGGAGCTCTGGTTGCTGTTTGCGTCATGTGCCTGCTCCCTAATGCAGGTAGTTTCGGAATGACAGTCAGTGCAGCTATGGTATTCGGTCTGATATCACTGATGTTCCTTGATACCTCTATCAATATGGCCATGCAGCCTTCAAGATGATGGTGGGCGATATGGTGAATGAAAAACAAAAAGGACTGGCTTACTCCATTCAGAGTTTTCTCTGTAATGCCGGCAGTCTGGCAGGATATCTTTTCCCGTTTATTTTTGCCGCCATCGGCATCAGTAATATTGCTCCCAAAGGTGTTATTCCCGACTCTGTCATCTATTCTTTCTATATCGGCGCATTGATACTGATTCTATGTGTGATCTATACTTCGGTCAAAGTAAAGGAATTTCCTCCCGAAGAATATGCAGCATATCATGGCATCACCCATGAAAGCAAAAAAGAAAAGACAAATATGTTCAAATTGCTGGTCAAGGCTCCCAAAGCCTTTTGGACAGTAGGACTGGTACAATTTTTCTGCTGGGCCGCCTTCATGTTCATGTGGACTTACACCAATGGAACTGTTGCTTTGAATGTGTTCGACACACCGGTCATAACAACCATGACAAACGGTGTTTCCAGAGTGGTACTGGATACACAATCCGCACAATACCAGACAGCGGGAGATTGGGTCGGGATCTTATTTGCTGTCCAAGCCATCGGTTCCGTTATTTGGGCAACGATCATCCCGATGATTCAGAACCGCAAACTTGCCTACGTACTCAGTCTGGTATTGGGAGGCATTGGATTCATCTCCATTTTCTTTTATCCATAATCAATATGCTTTATTTGCATCCTTCATCCTAATAGGTTGCGCATGGGCAGCCATGCTGGCCCTTCCCTTTACCATTCTGACCAATGCATTAACAGGAGGACATATGGGAACCTATCTGGGATTATTCAATGGAACTATTTGTGTTCCACAGATTGTCGCAGCTTCTTTAGGAGGCATCGTACTGAAGATGTTTACCAGTCCGGGTAGTGTTGCTCCGGAAGTAAACATGCTGGTATTGGCGGGAGTGTTCCTGATTATCGGTGCCGGCTGTGTAAGTATTATCAAAGAGAGGTAAAGCGTTTTCCGAAAGTAACATATGCTCATTCCATCACCACCGTTCAATGTTCTGTTTCCCGAAACTGAAATTCACTCCGCAGTGTCAAAACTCTGTTTTTGAAAACATGAACTTATAATCTGAAATTTGAGCATCCTAAAAGACCAAAGAAAGGATCGTATCATTACTCAATACAGAGTTTGATACGACCTTTTTACGCGTTATAATTACTATCTGTAACTTTTCAAAGCTGTCATTTTAGTTTTGACACATTCATCTTCATTCCGTCCAGCATTATTCCAACTTCTCCATGAATTCTGGATGCCGATAAAAAAAAATCATACGCCATATAATAAAGTACAAAGCGGTACTCATTTCTGACACATGAGTTACATTCTGCGCCCAAGTATATAATAAAACGAAGAGATAAATAACTGATTTTTACCTGTTTAGAGTACAAAATACAAGATAGGTTTTTGTCGATCTCTTAGTAAGAGATATATAATTCTCGTGCAAAAATAAGGAAAGTTTTGATAACTAATACACTTTTCATTAAAAAAATACGATCTAAAGCAAAAAAAAGCCTTTTTTCTTATTTAATCTTTCTCTCAACAGCCCACTTCTCATTGATTTAATTATTTGATTTTATGCATATTACATCTATTTTGTCGATCTCTTACTAAGAGATCGACAAAATAAGCAAATAAAAAACGAAAAAAAGAATTGAATGGAATACCTGTTTCTGCGACGTAAAAAGACCTGCTACACTTCGGTGCGCCAAAAGACTTTGCTCTATCGTGCCGCCTCTCGCCGATGGGAGAAGGAGTTTGCGTTGCGGACGGACGTCCGCCGGATAGACGCTCTCATATATAAAGGTATATTATACCTGATGGAAGTGCGTCAAGTATTCCTCGATTCCTCTCTTTCGCTGAAGACACTGAGTGCGATGCTGGAGACAAACCAGACTTATTTGAGTAATGTGGTGAATCGCTATTTCGGCTGCAACCTGAAGGAGCTAGTAAACACTTACCGAGTGGAATACGCCAAAGAGCTGCTCCGCAGCGGACGATGCCCCATAGAGGAAGTTCCCGTACGCAGCGGCTTCGGTTCGAAAAGCCCTTTCTATGTGGCGTTCGGAAAAGTGACGGGCATGACGCCCCGGCAGTATGTGGCACACGAGAGGAATCCGCTGAAACAGGAGGAAGATAATTAAGTCCTTTTATAATAAATGGTATGTATAACCAATTTTAGTTTTTTAAATTTATAAATTTAAAGTTTTTCTATTATGAACAAAAAGTTTTTAAGTGCAATCCTGTTCGGAGCCTTAATGGTTTCGTCAACAGGAACATTTGTGTCTTGTAAAGACTACGATGATGACATTGATCGTATCGACAATACGTTGAACGATCTGAAGTCACAAATTGCAGCTTTACAAACAGAAGTAGCCAACGGTAACTGGGTTACTAGCGTGACACCTACTGAAGGTGGTTTTACCGTAGTTTTCAAAGATGGCAAAACTTATACCATTGTAAATGGTAAGGATGGTGAGAAAGGTGACAAAGGTGAAGACGGAAAAGGTACCGAAGTGGCAGTGAAAGACGGTTATTGGTACATTGACGGTGAAAAAACCGATTACTTAGCTGTTACTTCCGAAGACCTGAAAGAGGTGAAAGTACCTTACATTAACGAAGAAGATGGTTACTGGTATTTTTATAATGATAAAGGTGAGGCAGAAAAATCTCCTTATAAAGCTACCGGTGCTGCTTATGCTGTAAATGACGGTGGCGTGTTTACATTGTACATGCCGGATGCAAATGGTGTGATGCAGACTATCAAATTGCCTACTGCGGCTTCTGCTATTTCTAGCATTGAGTTCTTGGATAACGATTACCAAGCTATTAAAGACCTTAATGAAATAACTCTTCTTTACTGGGATGCTGCGGCAACTACAGAATGGAAAGGGCCTAGAGGTAATATATCCAATAACATAACTACCTATTCTACAGATTTGTCAGGGAATAACAATGTATTGTACACTCGCATTGCCCCTTCTTCTGTAGATGCTTCTGAGCTTGCATTTAGTTTGATTGATACAAAGGATAATGTAGCTTCTATTGCATTGGCTGCTAAAAAATATGACGGTATGTTGACAAGAGCGGCAGAAAATGGTTTGTATGATATAACAGTTGTTCCTGGATCTTATGCGGATGGTGGTGATGCCAACAAATTAGCCAACCAATTCTTGTCATCAGGAGCCAACAAGGCTATGGCATTGAAACCTGCTACTGCTAACTATAGATCATTGTTTAATGTAAAAGTCATACCAGATAAACAGACTACAGCTCCTCTGACTAACATCAATTTGAATGGAAATTATGTTACAATTGTTGGAGTCGATAAAACTACAGGGGTTGCTTATCAGACTAAAGTGGGTCAGGAAGTTGTCGTGTCAGTTACAAAAGAATGTAACCTATATGATATGTATCTTTCTGCTTCTGAAGAAGATAAAGCTTTGTTTGGAATTATATTCAGTGAAGACGGTAGATCATTTAAAGCTACTAAGAGCCCAGATAATGTAACAGATGCTACTATCGATTTGGAAGTTTATACGTTACCCAATATCGGTGGTAACAGCAATATCAAGAAGACTACTATCCGAGTAGAAATCAACAGAACTTTGGGTGAAGCGACTTATGACAAGCAAACTAAACAGCCTAATAAGACCAACTATTCATTCTTGGTATCTGCTGACAAGTTGAAAGCGTCTTTGAGCAGCGACCTGAACGCATGGTATGCTTCTGTTAAGACAGATGTAAATGTACTTCAAAACATTTATGACGATGAAGCTTGTACAGTGATATCTGATTTGGGAACAAACGGTGGCGCTACTACTAATATGAATAACAAGCAGGTGGCTGTTACAATGAATGTGGACAATGACAATCAGGTTACACCTGCTAACATTGCTACTAAATTGAATTACTTGAAATTCCAGTTAGATATAAACAAGACTGTTAAACCATTGAAGATTGGAAAGACTTATTACGCTAAACTGTCATTCGTAGACAAGACTTCTAATATTGAGTTGAACTATGTAGTTGTTCCGTTCGAACTGACCAAGCCAGAATTGAATACTATTTTGGTTAAGGAAAGCGGTGTATTCCGTGATGGTAAGGATTTGGCTCAAGCATACATGTACTGGGTGATGCCACAACTAAGGTAACAGGCAAATCTTACTATCAGTCCAACTATTACATTGACAGAGCATTTACTGATATGCAGAAGAAATTGTCCGACGCCAAGATGGTTACCAGTCCTACTTTTGCAATAGACGATGCTAATAATGTATTGGATGCGGAAGGCAAGGATACAGGAAAGAAAGCAAGTTACTTTGCTTCTATCGTTAACCCTGTACCTTCTTCTACCAACGTGCTCATGTCAGCTTGAAAGAAGACACGGATGGAAACGGAAGCAGAGATGTGGCAGGTTATAAGAAAGATTTGAATGTTAAGTTTACCGGTGCTTATCTGGATGTAACAGGAGATGATTCTTGGAAATATGCCAAGACCTACCAATTCCGTGTAATGTCTCCGATCCTTGAAGGTGAGGCCGTAGCTGCCAATAATGTAGTTGAAGTTTCTGCAACAGGTAGAACAAAACTGTACAAAGAAAACATCTGGCTAAGACTTATAACAACGATGTGAAATATGATATCTTTGCTAAAGGTAAAGCAGCAGGTGTTATTGAATGGTATCGTAGTGATATTGCCAACGTAACATTCTCTACTGGTAACAAGAATGTATTTGAAGTAACAGTAGCGACTCCGACTGTTCCAGTAGCTGCAACAGCCACTGCTCCTGCTGTAGATTCTTATATTGAGGTAGAAGGCGTTACTGAAAATACAGCCAAGTTGAAAGTTGCTGTAGATGATATCTGGGGCTACACATTGAACAGTTCTGTTGACATCAAGACAACTTTGAACACTGGTAAGTAAAATCGAAAATAAAAGTTCACTTCTCTTTAACGAGAAGTGACTTTTATCCAAGATAAACAATTTTTTCTAGGCGAGGAAAAGGGTTTCCGCATACCGGAATACTCCTTTTCTCGCTTTTTTTAATTTATTTGAATCGAAAAAGCCCTAAAAATAGAGTTTTTGATTTCATAAAAAAACACCTTATACCCCTATCGAATATCATGGAACCTGTATCCACAAAATGAAAAAGTTAAAATCATACTAAACGAATGCACCTATGCCAAAGCTTTCGAAAAAGACGAGATAAAGCATTTCATCTATATAATTGGTATTGCTGGGAAAAAGAAGGATATCCTGTTCCACCTAATGTAGTGGGAACAGACGATACCGACATTTTCGCTACGAGTATTTATAATGAGTATTGCAATATATTTCTCTCTTTCTGTATAAAAAAAGGATGAATATAGCGGATGTAATCCGATTTATCGAATATCTGGATGAAAACTCTCGTTATATCGATTTAAGCCTCATTGTTTCTCTAATTCACATTACAATTATAATTAAAAGTCCCCCTATCTCTATAAGTTCATCACTTCCTGTTCAAAAGTTTCCTTGTTTCCTATCGCCTTATTACGCATCTTGCTGCGATAATTATAAATCGTTGCCAAAGAATACCCCAAGAAATGGGCAATCCGATTACTATCAGTTACTCCCAGACGGATCAAAGCAAATATACGCAATTCCGTAGTCAGCAACTCGCCCGATTTTGGATATATTCTTCCTTCCTCTACCAATAACTCATTAAAAGAAGTAATGAAATGAGGAAATAACTCCAGGAAAGACTTATCAAACTCATTATAAAAATCCTTCCGTTCATCTCGTATGAACTGCTCGGATTTAATCGCTTTAAACAAATCGTCTATACGGGAGGCCATTGCCAGTTTCGCCAAAGAACGACGATAAAACTCCAACTTGTCCAGATAAATCACACATCTGTCCAAATAACGGGCAATGTATACTTCCTTGATCTTCCCCGTCTGTGCCAACTCAGCATTTACTTCCTGCATCTGTTGATTAGCCAGACTCAGATTACGGCGCATCACTGATAATTTCTTCATCCATCGGTACAGATAAAAAATAGCAGCAAGCAAAAATAAAGAAAGTAAGCTGACACTGATTAAAAGAGTACGGGAAATCTGCCTCTCTCTTTCTTCTTTCAATTTATATGCTTTATCAATAATAGGAAAGAACTGCGTTACCTCAATAAACCGCAAACGGGCATTACAAGCTACCGCATCCTCCATTGAACAATTCAAATACTTATAGGCACGGTCCAAATCACCTACCTCATACATCAGTTGAGCCAATTTCTGTAAGGATGCATATTCACGAATAGACGATTTCAAATCTGTAATAGCGGTCAAGGCAGATAATAAATTTCTTTCTGAATATCTCCCCGCATATCGTAAGCCTCGGATAAAGTATAGTAAATATACCCTTTTTGCCGTTCATCCGGCGTTTCTTTCAATAGGTCCGACAATATAACCAAAGCAGAATCCACCCTGCCATTAATAATCTTTTTCTCGGCCCATACAATGCTCCTGTCTACACAAGGATCAGTAGCAATAAGAATAGAATCCCTGTAAGCATCGGTCTTTTTCAAATATTTCACTTTTTCGGCATCATTGGTGGTATAATCGGCCACCCAACCATAATAAGCCCGATAGGTCCGGTAATAATAAGCCAAAGTTTCCCGTTCCAATTCCAACGGGTCTACCCGCTCCAATTGTTCCAAAGCCTCGTTATACATTCCCATCACCCCCATCACCTCGGCACGGTTAATGACAATCTCATTCTTTAACTCCGGATGATTCAACAGAGGCAACAAATTCATTTTTCCATTAATATAATACAATGCGGAATCAGCTTGATAATGCAGATAAGCGTTAAACAAAGAACCGCAAAGTTCATATTTCTCCCTATTATCTTTAGAACGGTGAAGACGTTGCTTTAAATCCACAATCTCTTTTTCCTTCTGCACATGATAAGCGGTCTTATTATCAATGATCCGATCCAACCTTTTCAACACTTCTTCATTGCTGTTTTTATCAGCAAACAAAGGAGGTGTCAAAATCAACAAAAACAATATAAAGAAATAGGTTACATTCTTCATCTTATATACTTATTATAGATTCACAAATATATAAATATAAGTAATTAGAATAAAGTTTTTCAACGAAAATATTTTCATTGACGTTTATATTTTCAGCAATACAGCAGAGATAAATACACCTAGTTATCAATAAGTTGAGTCTATAAAACATTTATATTTTTATTCTAGTACTCAAATCTCATCTATTCCACTCCTACATTTGCAACATCCAAATGAAATGAAGATATAAACACTAATTTCTATATATTATGAAAAGAACATTCGCACTTATGGCATTACTCGCGTTATTCGGTTTGCAACACACAGTGTCCGCAGCCATAATTAAAAAAGTAGCCCCAACCTTCTGGTGCGGATATGAAGAATCCCGAACTACAGATCCTACTGTATGGCGACAATATTTCTTCCAGTGATGTAAGCATCTCTTCTAAAGACATTCTTCTGAAAGATGTTGTGAAACAAGAAAATCCCAATTACCTAATCTTATATATGGATTTATCGGAAGCTACTCCGCAGACTTTTCATATTACATTGAAACAAGGTAAAAAGCAAACTGTTGTGCCATATGAAATAAAACAGCGTAAGGCAGATGCTTCCAACGTGGAAGGCTTCAACTCGGGTGACGTATTATATCTGATTATGCCAGACCGCTTCGCCAACGGAAATCCCTCGAACGATGTCGTACCGGAAATGTTGGAAGCAAAGGTAGACCGCAACGATCCGTTCGCCCGTCACGGGGGCGACCTCGCAGGTATTGAAAATAATCTGGATTATCTCTCCAACTTGGGAGTTACGGCAATCTGGCTGAACCCCATACAGGAAAATGACATGAAAGAAGGATCCTATCATGGCTATGCCATTACCGATTATTATCAAGTAGACCGCAGATAGGCAGCAATGAAGAATTCTGCAAGCTGGTAGAACAAGCACACAGTAAGGAATGAAAGTTGTTATGGATATGATTTTCAACCATTGTGGCAGCGAAAACTATCTTTTCAAAGATATGCCTTCCAAAGACTGGTTCAATTTTAAAGGAAACTACACACAAACTTCTTATAAAACAGCGAGCGTACAGGATATCCACGCTTCTGATTATGAACGCAAGATAGCCGTAGACGGATGGTTTACAGAATCAATGCCCGACTTAAACCAACGCAACCGCCATGTAGCCCGCTATTTGATCCAAAGCAGTATCTGGTGGATAGAATATGCAGGGATTAACGGCATCCGTCAAGACACACACCCTTACGCAGATTTCGACATGATGTCAGAATGGTGTAAAGCCGTGACCGATGAGTACCCTGATTTCAACATAGTAGGTGAAACTTGGTTGAACAGTAATGTGCTAGTTTCTTTCTGGCAGAAAGACAGCAGACTGGCTGCTCCCAGAAATTCCAATCTCCGTACCGTGATGGATTTCCCGCTGATGGAACAAATGAACAAAGCCTTTGACGAAGAAACAACTGACTGGAATGGCGGATTATATCGTCTTTACGATTATCTTACTCAGGATTTGGTATATGCAGATCCAATGAATCTGCTCGTTTTCCTTGATAACCATGATACTTCACGCTTTTATTTAAATGAAGAAGCCACGCAAAATATTGACCGCTACAAACAAGCACTTGTATTCCTGCTGACTACACGTGGCATTCCCCAGATTTATTATGGGACAGAAATTCTGATGGCTGCAGATAAAGCCAATGGCGACGGTCTGTTACGTTGTGATTTCCCCGGAGGTTGGAAAAATGACTCACGCAACTGTTTCAATGAGGCTAACCGTACTCCGCAGCAAAATGAAGCCTTTACTTATATGCAGAAACTACTCCAATGGAGAAAAGGTAATGAAATCATAGCCAAAGGCAGATTGAAACACTTCGCTCCCAACAAAGGGATTTACGTTTATGAACGAAAATATGGAAACAAATCGATAACGGTTCTCATGAATGGAACAGACAAAACGCAAACCATTAACCTGACTCCATACAAAGAAGTACTTCCAACAACATCAGCCCATGATGTTTTAACGGATAAAAGTATCGACTTGAGTAAAAACTTAACACTCCCGGGGCGTGGAATGCTAGTTCTAGAATTTTAAAACAATCAGTAAAAGCTTATAATTTAATACCAGTACATATTATGAAATTAAAAAAGAATCTTTCACTTATCGCATTTCTCTGTATCTCATTCATTGCGAATGCACAACAGAAACTGAGCTCTCCGGATGGCAATCTGGAGATGACATTTACCCTAGATGGTCAGGGCACTCCTACGTATGAACTGACCTATAAACAGAAGGAAGTTATCAAACCCAGTAAATTGGGATTGGAATTAAAGAAGGAAGACGCAAACGCCAAAACCGACTTCGAATGGACTGATAAAAAAGACATAGACAAACTGGACATCAAGACAAACCTTTATAACGGTTTCGAGCTAAAGGATGTCCAGACATCTACCAACGATGAAACATGGCAACCGGTATGGGGAGAAGAAAAGGAAATCCGTAACCATTATAATGAATTGGCGGTCACATTGAACCAGCCTGCCAATGACAGATTTATAATCATCCGTTTCCGCCTATTCAACGACGGTCTGGGTTTCCGCTATGAATTTCCGCAGCAGAAGAACTTAAACTATTTCGTGATCAAAGAAGAACATTCACAATTTGCCATGGCAGGTGACCACACTGCTTACTGGATTCCGGGAGATTACGATACACAGGAATATGACTATACCGTTTCCCGCCTGTCGGAAATCAGAGGATTGTTTTCAAAGGCTTATACGGAGAACTCCTCGCAAACAGCATTCAGCCCCACCGGTGTACAAACTGCCCTGATGATGAAAACAGACGATGGTCTGTACATCAATCTGCACGAAGCTGCTTTGATAGACTATGCCTGTATGCACCTCAATCTGGATGACAAGAACATGATTTTCGAATCATGGCTGACTCCGGACGCACAAGGTGACAAAGGATATATGCAGACTCCCTGCACTTCACCATGGCGTACCGTCATCGTTAGTGATGATGCCCGCAACATTCTTGCCTCACGCATTACGTTAAACCTGAACGAACCTTGCAAAATAGCAGACACTTCCTGGATCAAGCCTGTGAAATACATCGGCGTGTGGTGGGATATGATTACGGGAAAAGGCTCATGGGCTTACACAGATGACTTATCCAGTGTAAAACTAGGTGAAACAGATTACAACAAAACAAAACCTAACGGCAAACACTCTGCCAACACCGCCAATGTAAAACGTTACATTGATTTTGCAGCGGAGCATGGATCGACCAAGTATTGGTAGAAGGCTGGAACGAAGGTTGGGAAGACTGGTTCGGAAAAAGCAAAGATTATGTTTTTGATTTTGTAACTCCCTATCCCGACTTTAATGTTAAAGAACTTCAAAGTTACGCTGCAAGCAAAGGTGTAAAACTGATGATGCATCATGAAACTTCGGCTTCTGTACGTAACTATGAACGCCACATGGACCAGGCATACCAATTCATGGCAGACAACGGATATAATTCTGTAAAAAGTGGCTATGTAGGCAACATTATTCCACGTGGTGAGCACCACTATGGACAATGGATGGATAACCATTATCTATATGCGGTGAAAAAAGCAGCGGACTACAAAATCATGGTAAACGCCCACGAAGCTGTACGCCCTACCGGAATATGCCGCACTATCCCAACCTGATCGGTAACGAATCAGCACGCGGAACTGAATATGAGTCATTTGGCGGTAACAACGTAAACCATACTACCATCTTGCCTTTCACACGATTAATAGGTGGTCCGATGGACTACACTCCGGGTATCTTTGAAACCCGTTGTAACAAAATGAATCCTACCAACAATTCACAGGTACGTTCTACTTTGGCACGTCAACTGGCCCTGTATGTAACAATGTACAGCCCATTACAAATGGCTGCTGACATACCTGAAAACTATGAACGCTTCATGGATGCCTTCCAATTCATAAAAGATGTAGCCATTGACTGGGATGAAACCAAATATCTGGAAGCCGAACCGGGAGACTATATTACCATCGCCCGCAAAGCTAAAGGAACCAACGACTGGTATATCGGCTGTACGGCAGATGAGAACGGTCATTCTTCAAAACTGATATTTGATTTCCTTGATCCGGACAAAAAATACATCGCAACTGTATATGCAGACGCAAAAGATGCCGACTGGAAAGATAATCCGCAGGCATATACCATCCGTAAAGGCATTGTGACCAACAAAAGCAAACTGAACTTACACGCAGCAAGCGGTGGTGGTTATGCAATCAGCATTAAAGAGGTAAAAGATAAATCAGAATTAAAAGGTATTAAGAGGTTATAGAAAAGCAAGTAAAAAGGTTGAATAGTTTTCAATAGGTATTTTTCCAAATAAAATGAATAATATTAAAGCATTTATATACACAATAGTTCGTTAAAAATTCGCCAAGCCTAAGCGGCTCTGGCAGTAAATAAAATGAGTTCTTTGAAAAGTTTGTCAATAACTTGCGGGTCTGGGCTAATCCCGAACACGCAAATAAATCGTTCAAGCATATAAGCATTGTGTATGAAAGACTTGCAGGAGGATATGGAATAGGTTATTCCGAGCCTCTTACATGCCGCTTTGGCCAAGTTGACAGCAGCAAGCGATGCATTGAAGTGAAAATCCAACTTCCTGAAGTCGGTAGACTGGCAGTTGGTGATTCCTGCATGCTGCTTGCCATCTCTAAAGCAAAATTCCAGTTGGAACCTGGTTCTGTAATAATCCAGCACCTCACGTCCATCCATGGAATCGTCTGTAGAGAAGTAAAGCTGCCACTTGTCTGTCCTCCCGTCCATCGGATACCAGACGGCTAAGGAAACATACCTTTTGAGAGCTTTTGCATATACCCTCAATCCGTATAGCTTTCCCTTGTTCACCTCGTATTCCTTGCACCGGGTCAAATCCAGATTGGCAAAGTCAATCCTGCCGTCAAACCACTTGGGATGGCCACGTTTTCCTGTTTTCTTTTCCAATGTCGGATAGTACAGGACAACATCATTCCTAAAGCGGCTGATAACATGGAAACCGTTCTCACACATAGGCGTTACGAAAGTTTCCTTGGAAAAGAATGCGTCTGCAACCACCGTTCTGGACAGGCTCTGTAGCTTGTCTTTTCTACTGATAAGATAGCTGCTGTACCAGTCAACGAGGTTCTTGTCCATATTATCCAAGGTCTTACAATCCGGTGTCTGAATGGAACCTAAAGTCATGCATTCATGATTGTCGATGTCAATGACACCGATGCCCATGATTTCCAGTCCACGCTTGTATTCTCCTGCACAACCAGACCAGAAGTAACCTATCCAAGGTGTCTTCTTGCCTGATTTGGGAATATAGGAAGGTCGATGGCGATGGCTTTTCTTTTGCCTGTGAGATGCTTGCTGATGACAGATCCGTTGAACGCAAACCAGTCGAAAGTTTCATGCTCAAAAAGGTTGCGATAAGTCTGTTCTGAGAAACAGCCATATCTGCCCAATTGGAGGAAGTTTATACGATCCGGGATGGCCATGAATAATTTCATGGTGTCCATGAACGTTTTTTCAAAAGGTTTTTGTATATTCGCTACTGATTTGAGAGCCGACAGGCACTCGGATTGGTATTGCATAAGGAGTGTTTCTTTAGTCATAATCAGAAGAGTTCAGAGACTTCTAATTTACTAAGAAATAACGAATTATGCAATACTTTCCTCCTTTATTATCAGCAGGTTAGTTCTCTTTTTTCAGCACATTTCTTCATGCTTAACCATTCGTTTTTGACAACATTTCAATGACCTCTTTAGTGTTTCCGAACCAGCTTTTGCCGGTTCTGTTGTTTAACTTTTAATCTTTCGGTAAAAATTTACCGAAGTATTGTATACAAAGACATGAAAAGAAACGCCACGTTTAAAGTCCTACTGATGTTCATTGTGGGATTATTCTTGTCCGTCAACACATTTGCCCAACAAATAGTTGTCAAAGGAATTGTCAAAGATACTACAGGTGAACCAATTATCGGGGCTAATGTTATAGTAAAAGGAACGACTAATGGTACCATCACCGATTTTGATGGCAACTTCCTGTTAAACGCCAATAAAGGTGACATTATCATCATTTCGTTTATCGGATATCGGTCTCAAGAAGCACAGGCAGCCGCTTCTATGAATATTATATTAAAAGATGATACAGAACTTCTGGATGAAGTGGTTGTCATTGGATACGGTTCTGTGAAAAAAGATGACCTAAGCGGTTCTGTGGTAGCTATCAAAGCTGAAGAGATGAACAAAGGTGCTGTTACTTCTCCTCAAGAACTGATTATGGGTAAAGTTCCGGGACTTTCTGTTAGTCAAGGTGACGGTGCCCCTGGTGCCGGTTCGACAATTCGTATCCGTGGCGGTGCATCACTAAATGCCAGCAATGATCCACTTATTGTTATCGATGGAATTCCTGTTTCAAATGATGCCGCTCCAGGCACTCCCAATGCACTTGCCACCATTAATCCCAATGATATTGAAACTTTCACTGTTTTGAAAGATGCTTCGGCGACAGCCATTTACGGTTCACGCGCTTCGAATGGAGTTATTATCATCCAAACTAAAAAAGGGACACAAGACAAAATAAAAGTTAGCTACTCAGGAACTTTCACGGCAAAAGACCCTTATAAACGTATAGAGACATTGGACGCACAATCATTCCGCGAAGTAATGCAGGCTCAATATCCGGAAGGAACCGCACAGTCGGCGGACATCCAACGGATTCTGAACGTATACCCTAACCAAAGCACCGATTGGCAAGATGCTATTTACCAGACAGGATTAAGTACAGACCAAAACATCGGAATTGCAGGAAAAGCAGGATTTATGCCTTTCCGTATCTCTTTAGGTTATAATACAGAAAAAGGTACACTAAAGACTTCTAAATATGAACGTTATACCGGTGCTGTCAATCTAAGTCCTAAATTTTTCGACAACCACCTGAGTGTAGACATCAATGTAAAAGGCACCATCAATAAAAACCGATTTGCAGATTCCGGTGCTGTAGGTGCCGCTGCTTTCTTTGACCCCACCAAACCCATTTACGATGAAGAAAACCGATATAATGGCTATTGGAACTGGGGAATAGTACAAGGAGCACAAGCCGATCTGGCGACTCAGAATCCATTGTCTTTATTATACGATAGAAACAATCACGGTACAACCAAACGTAGTTTGGGTAATATTCAATTGGACTATAAAATACATGGTCTGGAAGACTTACATGCCAACTTGAATTTAGGCTATGACGTGGCAAAAACAACCGGTCGTAATTTTGTAAATTCCAATTCGGTTCAAAGCTCACTAGATAAAACATTCACCGGTTTAGGACAAGGCAATACTTGGAACAATCTGCGTCGTAACCACCTGCTGGACTTCTACATGAACTATGCAAAAAACATAGAATCCATCAAAAGTAATTTCGATATAATGGCAGGTTATTCCTGCAACATTTCTATTATGCCAATCATGATATCACCTATCAAACCCTACAGAGGACTTAGGTGCAAAAGAAGGATATACCTATGACGAAAACGAACGGCATTACATCCGTGATGACCACCGTCGCATTCCGTATGAAACTATCTTATTTCATTCTTCGGGCGTTTAAATTACAATTTCATGGACCGCTATTTGCTGACTGCCACTTTACGTCGTGACGGTTCTTCACGATTCAGTGAAAACAATCGTTGGGGACTTTTCCCTTCAGCCGCCTTAGCTTGGACCATCAGTAATGAACCCTTTATGAAAGCTACAGAAAATGTGCTTTCCAAATTAAAATTACGTTTAGGATATGGTGTGACCGGACAACAGGAAATTGGAGATTATCAATATATCACATCCTATTCATTCAGCACTAATCCTAATACAACCTATTTAGGAACTACGCTTTTGAAGCCAAACGGTTACAGTCCTGATTTAAAATGGGAACAAACAACTACATACAATGTAGCCATCGACTTCGGATTCTTAAATAACCGTATCAACGGTAGTATTGAATATTATCAGAAACATACAAAAGACTTGTTAAACACCATCAGTGCCGCAGCGGGAACGAATTTTATCAACTTGATTACCGCTAATGTAGGTAAAATGAAAAATAAAGGTGTGGAAGCCAATGTAAATGCCATAGCTATCCAAAGCAAAGACTTCACATGGGAGGTAGGCTATAATATCACTTGGAATGATAGCAAGATTACCAAGCTGACTACCACTTTCAATCCCGACTACCAAGGTATTGATGCCGGCACAAACCAAAAACACCAAGTAGGTGAAATGCCTGGAACATTCTATTTATACCAACAAGTATACGATGAAAACGGCAAGCCTATCCAAAATGCATTTGTAGACCGAAACAATGACGGACAAATTACCGAAGCCGACCGTTATCTAACCCACAAAAGTCCGATGGCTAAAGTATATATGGGTTTCAGTTCTCAGTTCAGCTACAAAAAATGGGATCTGGGCTTTAATCTCCGTGCTAACTTTGGCAATTATGTATACAATGGCGTGGCATCAGGCAATAGCACTTCCAACAATTATGGTGGAAAAGGATTTATTACAAATCTTTATAACGGTTTTCAAGATACAGGCTTTACCTTGCTGAATACCAGCGAACAAATGGCCAGCGACTATTTTCTGGAAAATGCTTCATTCTTGAAGATGGACAACCTTACATTAGGCTATTCTTTCCAAAATCTGTTTGCAGCCAAACTATCAGGACGTATCAGCGCATCTGTCCAAAATGTATTTACTATCTCAAAATATAGCGGATTAGACCCGGAATGTGGAGCGATAGATTCTAACATCTGGCCACGTCCCCGCACATACACTATAGGTTTGAATCTTAACTTTTAATGAGAATTACGTATGAAAACAAGAAAATATATCTATACAACTCTGGCAACTTGCCTGTTTGTTTTTTCAAGTTGTCTCAATGATTTGGATGTCTTACCTTTGGATCCCACAGTGGAAACAGCAGACAAAGCTTATACCGATGCGGAAAGCTACACTAAAGGACTTCATAAAATATACTCAGTTTGGGCGTTATCCGGACAAGACGGCAGCAGCAGTTCAGATATTTCAGGCCTTGATGCAGGAAATACTGCACTATTACGCTGTTGGTGGACTTTACAAGAACAGCCAACCGATGAAATGAAGAACGCATGGAATGATGCATGGTGCACAGAAGTAAACTATATGACATGGACTACCAATAAAGTGGAACCCATTGAAGGGGTTTATCAACGCTGCATGTATATAGTGGCACTGGTAAATGAGTTCTTAAAGAACATTCCCAACGCGCCCGAAAGCATTGACAAAGAAAGTTATATTGCACAAGCCCGCTTTAACCGTGCTTTTGCCTATTATATCTTGATGGATATGTTTGCATTGCCTCCATTCATCACTGAAAAGAATTATTCCATAGAACCTGCCCCGCTGTCTAGAGAAGACCTGTTCAATTGGATAGAAGCAGAACTAAACGAAATCAAACCCAATCTGCCCTCTCCACGCTCCGAATACGGAGTAGCAGATCAAGCTGTTGCCAGTTCTTTATTAGCACGCATGTATCTTAATGCAGAAGTTTACACCGGTAAGGCACGATATAGCGAATGTATTAATGCATGCAACGAAGTGATCAAAGCAGGGTATCAACTGGCAGACAACTATGCTGATTTATTCAAAGCAGACAATGGCGAGAATCCGGATACCAAAAAAGAAATAATCTATCCTATCATCTTTGATGGGGACAAGACCCAATCATGGGGTATGGCTGCCATTATCATCGGAGCCAGAGGAGCTGAAGACAAAGATGTTTTACTAGCACACAGTGGGGTAGACCAAGGCTGGGCAGGATTCCGCGCAACAAGCAATCTGGTTCATCTCTTTGATTTTCAAAATGATGAAGAACCCAAAGCTTCTGAGATTCAAGATAAACGTGGTATTTTTTATGATAAAGGACGCTCTATCGACATTACTTCCAGTGTATCCGGAACTTTTGAAACTGAAGGATGGAGTGTATTCAAATTCAGCAATTTAGACAGCAACGGACAACCGGGAAAAAATACATTATGGGTAGATACTGATTTTCCGATGTTCCGTTTGGGAGATATTTACCTGATGTATGCAGAAGCCGTAGCACGCGGTGGAGAAGGAAGTAAGGCTAGTGCTGTTGAATATATCAACGCCCTTCGCAAGCGTGCCTATGGAGATGAAAAACACAACATTTCCGAAAATTGGTTAGAGGAAAATAATTTCCGTAATTTGTTAGATGAACGCGGGCGTGAATTATATTGGGAAGGTATCCGCCGTACAGATTTAGTACGTTTCGATCTGCTTACTTCCGGCTCCTATACATGGGATTTCAAAGGAGGAATCAATACCGGAGTAGGAGTGAACAAGAGATATAACGTGTATCCTATACCTGTTACCGACCTGACCGTAAACGGTAACTTACAACAAAATGAAGGTTATTAATCAATAAGTACATCATCATGAAATTCATAAAAAGCATATCAACTTCTATTTTTACCCTATTACTTTGTACTGCTTGTGAAAGTGATTTGGAACAAGTGACATATAGTTCGGAAAATGCCATCCCGTCTACCCTATCATCCTTGAATGACAGTTATATACTGGAATCAAAAAATGCTTCCCAAGAGGCATTCACCCTTACCTGGAGCTATCCGGATTTAGGCTATCAAGCAAGCGTTATCAATGCGTTGGAAATGGATGTTAAAGACAAAAATTTTGCCAATAAAGTAATTTTAGCCTCATCCAAAACAGATTTATCACATACTATCACTGTCAGTGACCTGAACAGCAAAATCATGACCCTGCTGAAAGTCTATGAAATGGAGACAGCGCCGATAGGAATCGAATTTCGGATATCGTCTTCTATCTCAGCAGCTGCCGATACATTGTATTCCAACATTGTCTCAACCACCATCACTCCATATGAAGGTGAGCCGGAATATCCGGCAATCACACTCCGTGGAAGTTATAATGGTTGGGATTTCACCAAAAGCCAAAAAGTATATTCGGTAAATTCTGATAATATATACACCGCTATGGTGTATTTCGACGGCAAAGCAGCCGATGGTTGGAAATTCTGCGGTACGGAAGACTGGGGTACGGACAATTGGGGGAGCTCCGGAAAGTATGACACCCGAACAATCCCTCGTTACTTTAGTATCCGGTAATGGAGGGGACATTAAAGCATACAGCAAAAACAGTTATTATTTAGAATTCAATAATACCACAGGAGAATTGAAAGTTTCCAAACCTCACAACTCATGGGGAATTGTAGGAGACCACAATAGCTGGGGAAGCGGTGACACAATGATGACACTGGAAACTGAAACGGATGAAAACAACAAATTTCAATATTATTTAAAAGCTACCCTAGATATGTCCGCCGGTAATAAATGGAAAATACGCCCTGAAGAGAAATGGGAAGACGATATAGCTCCCGGAGCTGTAGAAGGAGAGTTTGAAGATGCCGGTGATGGTAATTTTAAAGTTTCAGAAGCCGGTAACTATACCATCAAGTGGTATTTCAACAAGGTAACTCCCAAAATCATTGTTGTAAAAAACAAATAAAACTACTTTTAAGTTTATTCCTTTATATTGCATCGGTTAAAAGTTTTTTATAGAAAACTCTTAGCTGATGCAATATAAACTAAGTTTTGACAAAGAATTAATACAAAAGAACCATAAATCATTCTTGTCCAAACGCGAAACAGTTCACAATCATTTATATTTTTTCAGATACAAAAAAGGCACATCATTCTATAAATCAAATACTTATAAAATACAATTGATTTAAATCATTTATATTTTTATTCTTAGATAAAGAATCAATTTACAAGAAAGCTACATTTGCAATATCCAAAACAAAATAAAGTGAGGATAACCGTTAACCTAAAACTAAATACCATTAAATCATGAAAACCAAAAAGAATTTTTCCCCTATTGTATCTCATTACAAATCATTTTTTGCAGATACTTTTTTGAAATTTATTTCAATAAACAGAAATATAGAGAACTCATTCTATCTCAATAAATCTAAAAAACAAATACATGTTTCAACTCTCTCAATATCCAGTTGAACAGATCTCACAAAATTTTCAGAAAAGATTCAATGGTTTTAAAGAAAGATCAATTCCATTAGAAATATAAGGATTAAAGGAGCCATAAATAATCTGATTGTTTGGGAAAACAGTTTTCAATAGGTGTTTTTAGCTGAGAATATAAACTTGAAATAATTATTTAACTTTAAATTTAAAGACATGAAAAGAAACTTGATGTTCAAGATCCTACTCACACTGATAGTAGGATGCTTCTTGTCCATAGACGCATTTGCCCAACAAATGACTGTCAAAGGACTTGTAAAGGACACAACAGGCGAACCAATTATCGGTGCCAATGTTGTGGTAAAAGGAACAACCAATGGTACTATCACTGATTTTGACGGTAACTTCCTGTTAAACGCCAATAAAGGTGATATAATTGTTATTTCGTTTATCGGATACCTGACCCAGGAACTTCCGGCTGCTACTTCACTAAATGTGATACTGAAAGATGATACGGAAACTTTGGAAGAAGTAGTCGTTATCGGTTATGGTGTGGCTAAAAAGAATGACCTGACCGGTTCGGTAACAGCCATGAAACCGGATGGAAAGAACAAAGGCTTAGTAATAAACGCACAGGATATGATTTCTGGGAAAATAGCCGGTGTCAATGTAACAAGTAATGATGGTGCCCCAGGCAGTGGCGCCCAGATTCGTATACGTGGCGGTTCTTCACTGAACGCATCTAATGACCCTCTAATTGTTATTGATGGTATGGCTATGGACAATGAGGGAGTAAAAGGCCTCTCTAACAAACTAGCCATGATTAATCCGCAGGATATCGAATCATTCAACGTATTAAAAGACGCTTCAGCCACTGCTATCTACGGTTCACGCGGCTCAAACGGTGTTATCATCATCACTACTAAAAAGGGACGCAAAGGGCAAAAGCCTTCAGTTCCTATTCAGGTAGTGTCACATTGAGTCAGAAAAAAGGAACAGTTGATGTACTTGACAGCAACCAATACCGTCAACTTATCACCGATTTATACGGAGAAAACAGCGATGCTTATCGTGCCATGGGTACAGCCAACACCGACTGGCAAGATCTTATTTACCGTACCGCTCTCAGTCATGACCACAATATAACCGTATCGGGTGCAGTAAAAGACCTTCCTTATCGTGTATCTGTAGGTTTCACCAATCAAGAAGGTATCTTGAAAAATTCTGATTTCAAACGTGTCACAGCTGCATTGAATCTTAATCCGTCTTTTTTTGACGATCATTTGACTATGAACCTCAATGCGAAAGGAATGTACGCACGTTCTGCATATGCCGACGGTGGAGCCGTAGGTGCTGCTGTAAAGATGGACCCTACCCAAGATCCTTATAATTTCACATCTGAATATCACAAAGCCCAATTCGGCAATGCATTGGATCAGACATTACAAAATTATGGGGGATTTTTCCAATGGTCATCGGCCGCATCATTAGGCGACTCCACATGGCCGTTCATCTATAACAGCACGGCAGAATGTGCCAACCCATTAGCCATGCTTGCTTTTAACACAGAAGTTGCCCACAGCCGCGCCTTTGTGGGAAGTGCCGATATCGACTATAAAGTACATGGTCTTGAAGACCTTCGCCTTCATTTATCTCTAGGTGCCGATGTTTCCAAAGGACGCCAAGCACAGAATAAATCTACTGCTTCCCCTAGTGCCATGTATTATGGTTCTGTTGGAGGTGAAAGTATCCTAAAACGCAACCTTTCATTGAATGCATACGCCCAATATTATAAAGACTTTAATGATAACCACCATTTTGATATTATGGGAGGTTACGAATGGCAACATTTTTGGAAAAGCACAAACAGTGACTACGTAGGTCGTTATCCGATGACGAACGATGACCCCACATTAGCCGGCACAGAGCGTCCTCACACTCCGTATCAATACAAGACCGACAGTTATTTGGTTTCCTTCTTCGGACGTGCCAACTACATACTTATGAACCGTTACTATCTTACAGCTACCGTTCGCGATGATGGAACTTCACGCTTCAAAGACCATTGGGCGTGGTTCCCGTCTGTAGCCTTAGCTTGGAAAGCAAAAGAAGAAAACTTCCTAAAAGACATATCTTGGATATCTGACTTGAAACTTCGCTTAGGCTGGGGCATGACAGGTCAACAGGCAGGAGAAAAAATTAACAATTATAACTGGATTCCCACATACTCAGTAAGCACAGGTACTAACGGTTTTTATCCACTGATAGGTAACGGAACCCTATACCGCCCGGACAACTATACTCCTGATTTAAAATGGGAAACCACTACTACCTATAATATTGGGGTTGATTTTGGTATTATGGATCAACGGCTGACAGCCAGTATTGATGCTTATTACCGTAAAACCGAAGATTTGCTGAACTATGCACCATTAGCGTCCATGGCTGGCTATAGAAATCAAGCATGGCAAAATATCGGTTCGTTGGAAAATAAAGGCATCGAATTTGCCTTAGACTGGAAACCCATTGTAAACAATGACTTAATATGGACTATTAATTATAACCTTACTTATAATAAGAATGAGATTACCGATCTAAGTGGTGTATCCGATAGTGGTGCTCCTGTAGCCAATACCGATATCAAAGTAGGTCAAGGTTCGGGTTTTTATCTGCAATACAATCAAGTAGGGTATCCAGCTAATTCATTCTATGTATACCAACAAGTATATGACCCACAAGGCAACCCGATAGAAAATGCAGTAGTAGACCGGGACGGTGACGGTAAGATTACCGAAAATGACAAATACCTTTATAAAAATGCTGCTCCCGACGTAACTATGGGGCTTTCCTCCCGCCTGGAATACAAAAATTGGGACTTCGGATTCTCACTGCGTGCCAGTCTAGGTAACTATGTTTATGATGGAATCAACGCCGGATGGAGCAACATGAATCCTGGTGAAGTATGGTCCAACTCTTTGAATTACCTGTCTAACCGTCCGGTAGACGCTGTAGCCAGAAATTGGCAAACTTACGAAATTACCGCCAAAGCTTCGGACTACTGGGTGCGTAACGCCTCATTCTTGAAGTGTGACAACATCACTTTAGGATACAGCTTTTCCAATCTCTTCAAGAACGGAAGCTATCGCGGTTTGAATGGACGCGTATATGGAACCGTATCGAATGTTTTCACCATTTCAAACTATGATGCATCGACCCCGAAATCAATAACGGATTCGATAACAATCTCTATCCGCGTCCTATCTCATTTATTATTGGTCTTAACCTGAATTTCTAATTCGCAAAATTATGCAGTATATGAAAAAATACATAAAGAATATCGTTCCTGCCACATTCATGATGTTGGCTTTGGGGACAACCTCATGTATCGGAGACTTAGATGTAGATCCTATCGATCCGAACATCGATACCAATGTTGATTTAAACGGATTGTTCAACAAGTGCTACGCCAATATGGCATTAGCCGGAAACGGTGGTGCTAACGGTGACTGTGATATTGACGGTTTGGATGGTGGTACGACAGGCTTTATCCGCCAATTGTTCAATTCCAACGAACTGACCACTGATGAAGCTATCTGCGGCTGGGGAGATGAAGGTGTAGCCAGTTTCTGCTACAATACTTACAATGCTTCCCATCCTATGTTAAACGGGTTCTATGCCCGTCTGACTACCGGCATCACCTATTGTAACCAATATCTGGCTATGGCTGGAGATACAGATGCCACCATGTCTGCCGAAATCCGCTTTGTACGTGCCCTACACTACTTCTTACTGATGGATGGTTGGGGAAACATACCCTTTACATTGGAACCAATGACCAAACCTGAACAAAGATCCAGAGCTCAAATGTATGAATGGCTTGAACAGGAACTGATCGGAATAGAACCGGCCCTTTCCGAAGCAAAAGCAAAAAAATCGACAGATGCCGGTTATGGTCGTGTAGACAAAGCTGCCTGCTGGCTGTTGCTCTCACGCCTGTACTTGAATTCGGAAATTTATACAGGAACGGCCCAATGGCAAAAAGCAAAAGAATATGCCGACAAAGTAATAAAATCCTCCTACCGGCTCAATACTGTGGGAAAAGGCGGATGGACTGCCTATCAAATGTTATTCATGGGTGACAACGGGGAAACTGATGCTGCTTACGAAGCTCTTCTACCTTACTTCAAGACGGTCTGACAACCACCAGTTGGGGTACTTCCCTGTTCTTGATAGCTGGTTGCTTTGATGGTGAGATGCATGCAAACCCTAATGACCTGACAGCCACCAACGGTGTTTCTGCACAAAACTGGGGCGGTAACCGCGCACGTCCTGACCTCATCCGCAAATTCTTCCCTCAGAATGATGCCCCCGAACTGCCAAGCTACGACATGTATGTAGCAGCCAAAGACGACCGTGCTTTATTCGACGGTGTGGGACGTACCTTAAACAATGAAGATGTATCTACCTTTAAAAGCGGTTATGCTATTGCAAAATTCACCAACTTCAAAACAGACGGTTCAGCCGGACATGATGCCACCTTCGCCGATACCGACTACTTCTTGCTACGTGTTGCAGAAGCCTATCTGACTTTTGCAGAAGCCGATGCTCGCTTGAATGGAGGAAACACTACATCTGAAGGTACACAAGCAGTTAACTCCATCCGAAGTCGTGCACATGCTTCTACCCGTACAAATGCATATAGCCTGGATGATATTTGCGATGAATGGAGCCGAGAATTCTATTTTGAAGGCGCCGCCGTATGGACTTAATTAGATTCAACCGCTATGGAGGCAACAACAATTACACTTGGCAATGGAAAGGCGGATCTTATGAAGGACGTAGTTTTGATGCACATCTTAATATTTTTGCCATCCCGACCAATGAGTTGACTGCCAACTCCAATTTGACTCAGAACCCGGGATACTGAAAACTTTTTGTTTTATAAATATTAAATGAAAATACAATGAATAAAATACTTAAATCATTTTTGATTATCGGATTGGGACTGGGTATATTCACCGCATGTGATGATGATCGCGACTCCAACCCAACGCTAATCTCACCCACCGAATTTGTCCTAAACACTCCAGCTATCAGCGGTACAGTAATCGATTTGGCCAATTCTTCCTCTATCGAAATATCCTGTTCACAACCCGACTACGGCTTCCCCGCCAACGTTGGATACTATGTGCAAGTGGCATTCGATGAATCCATGACCGATTTTACAGAAATAGGTAATGTCAATGCAGGAACAAAAATCAGTATAGACGCACCTCTTTTAGCTAGTACACTTACAGATATGAAAGTAAACAAAGGTGCAACCGATGTTGATTTTCCGATGGATATAGCGGTCTATATCCGCTTGAGAGCAGTTATGATGACCAGTGATAACAAAGCAATAGAAGGAACCGAAATACTTCCAATGTAGTGTCATTGAATAAAGTACATTTACTTTTCTCGCTTCCTCCGGTCAATACCCCCGAAAACTTATATATCGTAGGCGGATTTAACGAATGGAACTGGGATTCGGCAACCAAGATGATTCCCGTAAACGGTGCAACTCATGTATTCTGGTCTATGGTATGGATAGACGATGCCGGCATCAAATTCAATCAGAGCAAAGCTTGGGATGGAAATGAAACAGGATTTTCTGGTATAAACAGTATAAACGGCGATTTGGCAGGCAATATCAAAGACAACGGAGACAATATCGCTACTGATACTCCGGGATGGTACTTAATGGTAATCACCTCTTCCGTTTCGGGACGCAACCTCGTCTATGATATACAGTTTAACAAACCTGAAATATGGTTGATGGGACCTGTTGTAGGCAACAGTGACTGGAAAGAGCAGGCTGAAGGCTGGTTATGTACCATTCCCGATACTTTTAACGCTTCTTTTGTCTCACCTGCTTTTGCTGCCAGTGTCCCGGGTGGCGATGGTGACGGTGTGCGTGCATACGTAAAAATTCCTACCTTTGAGTGGTGGAAGAGCGAGTTCATGGTCTTCGACGGCAAAATTGAATATCGTGCCAACGATGAAGACCAAGCACGAGTAGCAGGCAAAGCGGGACAGCAGCTCTACCTGAACTTCGCTACCGGCGAAGGCGAAATCAAATAATAATCTTTTTAATTGAATCAAGATGAAAAATATATCAATCCATTCATTAATCGGTCTGACTGTTCTGTGCATGTCTTCATGCACAGATGATTACACTGATTGGGCAACTCCTCAAGCCAACGAACAAGAAGCTGCAATAACCCTTCCCGATTTCTCGGCATCCAAGGTCGATGACATCAATTTATCCAATCCAGGGAGCAGCATCAAATTGTTCACTCTATCTAATGCCACACTTCCCGAAGGATATACCTTGGCAATGTACGGGTAGAGCTCTCTACCGAGAAAGGTAAGGCAGGAGAACTGGAATCCAATACAGACGGAATGATTGACAGCCTGACCATTCAGAAGCTGGTAGTGGAAACTTACGGGAAACGTCCTATAGCGCGTCCCTTCATTGCCCAAGTATATGCCAATGCCATAAAAGACGGACAAGCCTTATTGGTAAATGCCGGCTCGTTTGACGTAAATTTCACTCCGGCCGCACCATTTATTGACACCGGTTACTATCTTGTAGGCGACATGTTCACAATAAAGAACGACAAGGATGAAACCTCGGTAAATGGTTGGAGCGCTGACGGCATGGTGGGATTCAGCCATTCGGGAACAGACGTTTATGAAGATTCCAAATTTTCCATCGTATTCACCACAACCGCTGATAATCAATGCTGGAAAATTATTCCGAAGACCAATACCGAGGGAGAATTCTGGGGAGCTGGTGTATTGGGAACCGTAACCGATGGAGATACCGCTACCGAAGGAACACTTACAACAAACAATCCACAAGCCGGCATGATAACCCAAGCCGGCATGTATAGAATGACATTGGATATGATGGAATACACCTACACACTGGAAGAGCTGGGTTTCGCTCCTTACATCTATGAAATAGGCAATAACACCTCATGGTCAGGTACTTGCCCGCTAGCCGGAATAAACTTTGATGGCAAATACAGAGGTTTCGCCTATTTGAACGGAGAATTCAAATACAAGCCGAACCCAGAAAAAGATAACTGGACAGGCGATTGGGAAAAAGTAAGTGGTGATGCTCTGGCAGGTACACTTGATGAAAACGGTGCAGGAAATATCGACGCTCCGGAAGCAGGGTTCTACATGATGGAAGTGGATTTGACTGCCATGACTTACAAGCATACCCTCATCTCAACTCTCGGAGTGATAGGTAGCGCCACCCCATCCGGATGGGATGCCGATACCGACATGACTTACAACGAAGAAGATGGAAGTTGGAATCTGACCACCAACCTAACGGATGGTGAAATCAAAATCCGCGCCAATAATGACTGGGACATCAACTGGGGTGTTCGATAGCCGAACCGACTTCAATGCCGGCAACATCGCTGTTACGGCCGGAAACTATACCATCAGGTTCATCCCTCAATGCGACGGCATGAACCTGTTGACCCTAACTAAGAACTAATCAATACAAGTATAGGTACGCTTCTTGTATCCTCCCCGTACCTATACCGACAAAAGGCGGTTTACGGCTTGCGGAATTTCCGTAATACTGTACTCCGCCTTATTCTTTTACCCCTTATAAACAAAGAAACCATGAAACGAATCCATCTCTTTCTAGTAGGTATACTATTCCTGCTTTGCTTGGTACCTCTGTCACAAGCCTGTTCTGACGATTCGCCGGAAATACCGGTTCCTCCGACTCCCGAAAACCCTGATCCTCCTACCGCCACTTGGAAAAATATCACTGCCGCCCCCGACAATTGATGGTACCAAGCGTGCCGACATCTCCTATCAATTATTAGTTTACTCCTTTGCAGACAAAGACGGTGACAAATACGGCGACCTCAACGGACTCATTGACAAGCTGGATTACATCAACAGCCTCGGAGTGACAGCCTCTGGCTCTCCCCCATCCATCCTGCCATGTCCTATCACGGCTATGATGTGACAGACCATACCAAAGTCAATCCCAAACTAGGTACAGAGGCCGACTTCGACCGCCTCATCACCGAAGCCCACAAGCGCAACATAAAAATATACCTGGATTATGTAATGAACCATACGGGCAAAGCCCACCCTTGGTTCAAGGAAGCCACCTCATCTACTGATAATCTTTATCGTAGCTACTATCTCTTCTCCCAATCTCCTCAAACAGAGATAGCAGAAGGAAAAATAGCCATGATACCCAAAGAAGAATATGCCGCCAATGAATGGTTCGCAACCTCCTCCGAAGATACAGAAGTAAAAGGCATCTATACATTCAGCCTCGACTGGAGCAAAGCCTCGCAACCCACCGTCACAGTAACCCGGGCCGAAAAAGCCGATGCGGACAACCCTGACCCCGGCACAAACGGAGCCAAATACCTTTATTTCGGAGAAGGCATATGTAAAAAATTCTATGACAAAGGGAACAACCATTATGAACTGACCACAGACTTCGTTTCCTCTTGGGGATTTCTAATCCGCACTAGTAACGATCCTTCTTGGCCTGCAGGAACTAAATACGGTGCTACTTCTGCTTCCCACAAAGTCACTTTGGGAACTGCATTCACTCTTGATAACAAAACAGCGGCCGATATTCTGTTCGATTCCATGAACTTATGGTATTATCATTCCCAGTTTGCCACCGACTACTTTGCCGACCTCAACTATGGTGCGGTGGAACAAGCCACTTCTTCCCCTGCGTACATAGCCATGGCAAACAGTGCCAAAGGATGGATAGACCGAGGTGTGGACGGACTGCGGCTGGATGCTGTCAAGCACATCTACCACAGTGCTACCAGCAACGAAAATCCCCGTTTTCTGAATATGTTCTACGAAGACATGAACACTTATTACAAGCAAAAAGGACACACGGACAATTTCTACATGGTGGGTGAAGTTCTGTCCGAATACAACGAAGTAGCCCCCTATTATGCCGGTCTGCCCGCTTTGTTCGAGTTCTCTTTCTGGTATCGTCTGGAATGGGCTCTCAATAATGCCACCGGATGTTATTTCACCAAAGACATCCTGAACTATAGGCAAGAATATGCCGCCTATCGTCCCGGGTACATCGCAGCAACCAAACTAAGCAACCATGATGAAGATCGTGCAGCCTCCAAGCTAGGTAAATCTACCGCCAAGGAGAAATTAGCAGCCGCTGTCCTGCTCACTACTCCCGGCTCACCTTATATTTATTATGGTGAAGAACTAGGATTATACGGCACCAAAGACAAAGGAGATGAATATGTACGCGGACCTATGTTGTGGGGAGACAGTTATACCACCCACTATACCGACAAAATAGATGCCACAGTAAGCACAAACATCCCCGATGTAACCAAACAGACGGCAGACCATCAGTCAGTATTGAATACCTACTTGATCTTTACCGCATTGCGTAACACCTATCCAGCGCTGGCCCAAGGAACCATGACCCGTCATGCTCTGTTCAACGAATCGGGAGAGGGAGAAAAAAAATACAAAAGTATTGCCGCCTGGTACATGACTAAAGATAGCGAGAAACTATTGGTTATTCATAATTTTGGCAATTCTGAAATAGAGATTCCCTTGACGGACAGGACGGAGAAAGCTATCGCCGTATCCGGAAATGTACAGGAGAAGGAAGACCATGGAAACTTTTATTTAAAACTAGACGGATATGCCTCCGTTGTCTATCTTCTAAAAAACTAATATACGAAAACACATGAAAGAAATATATCATAATCTCAAGAAATATATGCTAACCGCTTTGCTGGTATTATCCTCGTCAGCTTGCGGAAGCCACGGCAACGAACAGTCCGGAACAGATAATTCCGATACACCAGCACCTTCCAAAACCAGTTTTACTCAAGGAGCCGACATCAGTTGGGTGAGTGAAATGGAAAAAAAAGGGTTGAAGTTTTACAATCATGAAGGCATAGAAACCGACTGCTTCCAACTGATGAAAGAGCTGGGCATAAATGCCATCCGCCTGCGCGTATGGGTAAATCCCAAAGACAGATGGAACGGTAAACAAGACGTTGTGAACAAAGCCCGACGAGCCAAAGAACAAGGTCTGGATGTCATGGTAGACTTCCATTACAGCGACTCATGGCTGATCCCGGACAACAGTTCAAGCCCAAGGCATGGATCGGCAAATCAGTAGCGGAACTAAAGACGGCCATTGCCGCCCATACCATCGACATCTTGCAAGCATTAAAGGCGGAAGACATATCCCCACGATGGGTACAAGTGGGTAACGAAATCCGTCCAGGAATGTTGTGGGATGAGAATGTCGCACTCAGCGGTGCATTCTATGATATCCGAGAATGTGATGTCAAAGGCTTAAACAGTACCAATGAGCGAGTGAAATATCCACAAAACACACAAAATCTGGCCGAGTTTGTCAATACCGGCTACGATGCCGTAAAAAAAATCTTCCCCCAAAGTATCGTTATTGTTCACATAGACAATGCCTGGGACGACTTAACTTGGTGGTTCAAGCAGTTCAAAGAAGCTGGAGGAAAATTGGATATGATTGGCCTGTCACACTATCCACAAACTCATTCCACAAAATTATGGCAAGAAATGAACTTGTTAGCATTAAAACACATCAGCCAACTAGCAAAGACTTTCCAAGTAAAAGTCATGATAACCGAAATAGGGGTAAAACAAAATGATTCCGCTTCCGCCCAAGTCCTTGCCGATTTTATAAACAAAGCCCGAGACATGGAATCTTGCGCTGGTGTATGGTACTGGGAACCGGAATGTTACGAATGGAACGGATATGATATGGGAGCCTTTGACAAAAACGGAAAACCCACAGCCATTATGAATGCATTCCAATCATCTACAAAAAGAAAGTAAAGATAACTCATAATCTTCCTGTTAATAACCGATAACCTAGAAGCCTAATATATGTATATAGGCTTCTAGGACTAACCGTGCAAGAGTTAAAAAGAGTATCCTAAAGAAATCCAAAACGTATTTCTGGCAAGACATTCATGTCCCGCAAACATCCACGCAAAATCCAAATGCACACCTGCATATTCCACTCCTGCCCCGGCCGTAGCATAACTGGCATCTCCTTTATTCTTATCACCATAATGATAACCGCCACGCAACATGAGATGCTCCATCCATGCATATTCCGCCCCGGCACTTACATTTAACGCCTGTACATCATCGGGGGAAAGCCTGTAACCCAGATCAGCGGTCAAAGTCAACCTATGCATTGATGCAAAAGGCAAGTCAGCAGCACCTCCTACTTTGACCATTGCAGGAAGAGCCTCTTTAGAGGTTAGGTATTTTATTTTCGGTCCAAGATTACTCGCATGAATCCCGACCGACCAACCGGCACCTTCCCAATCCTTTATCTCACGCTTATATAATATCCCCAAATCAAAAGCCACAGAACTCGCACCGTTGCTATTTCCTATCTTACCCATATCCGAAAACAGATATTTAAAAGTAGCGGAAACCGAAAGATTCTTTATGACCTCGTATGCATAACCTGCCTCCACAGCTATTTCTTTGGGATGTATTCCCGAAGCATCCTCCCCTATTCCATCCATCTCCGGATAGCCGAAATAACGGAAACCTAACAGAATGGCATTGCGCTTATTAATTTTATAAAAACCGCCTAAACTATGAAGAGAGTATCCAGACTCATAGTCACGCATCCACGGGGAATAAGTATACGTAACCCCACCTTTGTGCATGGGCTCCGATAAAGTTGCCGCACCATTATGGAAAACGGCATTATTTCCCCTCGAAATCGCCACACCGGCACCTCCCATGGCTGCGCTGCGCGCATCAACCGGTATAGTCAGATAGTTTGCCGCTCCGGTATTGACAGGTCCGGAATCCTCTTGTCCATAAGCTTTAGTAAAAGTTATGCCTATTATAAACAGATATAGTCCTATTCGTTTCATGTCCTATTTCATTTTATCAGGATTAGTACTTGATAAATTTCTCTCTGATCTCCATCCCGTTCGCTCGGTACACCAATGTATAATATCCGGCAGAAAGCTTGGTTATGTCCACAGAATGCAAGGAGCGGCTTCAAGTTCCAAATGAAGACTCAGCACCTTATTGCCAATGCCATTATACAAAGTCAGTTCTCCATTACCAGCCATACTGCTGCTTACACTAAATATCAGAGTATTATCAGTTACCTGATTGGACTTCAATGTAAAAGGATGAAGATTAGAAACATCTATCTTTAAAGCAGCTGTGGCATCCACGCATCCGTGCCCCAACTGGCCGGTATACCTCGGATTATATTCATCCAAATCGTATGCGCTTTGATAGAGGATTTCCTTCAGAGTTTCCGGTGTAAACCCTTTCTTGCCTACCCCATACTTCTCTATCACCAGTGCCGCCACACCGCTGACCAGCGGACACGCCATAGATGTACCGGCCAGATATTCATAATTACCGGCCAGTTTTGTGGTCGTACTCCATATCCGCCCATCTCCGTTCAATGCTCCTCCGGGAGCAGAAATATCCATATATGTACCATAATTGGAATAAGAAGCCTTTCTATAATCGGCCTCAATGGCTGCAACCGCAACTACCTTGTCATAATCAGCCGGCGCCGCTATCCTGGGGTCAGAAGTATTCGCATTGCCTGATGCAAACAATACAATCCCTCCTTTCATTGGACTTCCGTCAAGTTGCTCTCCGTTGTTATCACATCCGGCATATTTTATAAAGTAATCAATGGCTTCCTTATGTACAGGATTAATATATGAAGAGGTATTCCTCCCCGTTCCGACAGCGTATCCCCAACTATTCTGACTGATAACAGCTCCATTATCAGCACCATATTTAATAGCGGCAGCAATAAACGGATCAGAAGCGACTTCTCCTCCAGTGGAAGTCAGACTTTTTAAAATCTGGCAACTCATAAGTTTCACCCCACTGCCGGGAGTTCCGTTCCCTCCTGCAATGCTGCTGATACCTGTTCCATTATTATTTGTCGCACCAATGATACCCGCCACATGAGTTCCGTGACGATGAGGGACCAAAATTGCATTATCATCTACAAAATTATAACCATGTACATCATCTATATACCCATTGCCATCATCATCTATACCATTCTTTGGTATCTCACCCGGATTCGTCCATAAATTATCCTGCAAATCAGGATGCTCCTGATTAATGCCGCCATCTACAACCGCTACAATAATAGCCGGATTCCCATTGTATTGTTTCCACACATCAACTAAACGGATATCCGCACTTTCCCTCTGCCAGAATTCTGTACCGGGATTATCAAAATACCATTGTTTGGATAAATCCGGATCATCGAACAACCACTCTCCCACTCTGGCACCATACATATCCCATACTGTTTCCGGCCTTGCCTGGAAACTATTTTAGGAACAGGAACAGCCATTTCAATACCATCTAGAAAAGCCACTTCAGCAGCAGCACGAGTCGCTGATGTTTCTTTGGAGAACCAAACATTGTACCATAAATGAAGCCCCTCCTTACGAGTACGTTCTTCAAATTTGCCGGCGTAGGGAAACGTACGTTCCATTCTCTCTATTTTCAAAGAAGAGGCAGCCCGGTCCAACACCTTAATTCCTGTCCTTACCGTGTTGCCAATACTCCTTACCTGCACCTCTTCTGTAGGTTCTTCTTTCAGTTTCACATAAATACAACCCTGAAGTACATCTTCATCTGATAAATCAAAAATCAGCTGATTCCCTTCCGGTTTATCGGAAACAGAAGGAATTTCTTCTTGATGGCACGAGGCTATCAATATAATCATCAGAAAAAAGGACAGTCTTTTTCATTATAATATTCTGTGTTGTTAGTTGAAGTAATTAATTATTTCACAAATATAGCGTATTTCCCCGGTCTTGCAATGAAAAGGGGAAACAACCTCATTGAAATAAAAAGGTAAGCCTTTTTTCTTGTATTTTTGTCCGGCTGCGTTCATTGCTTCACCTTGGTGAAGAAGCGATTTCACTTAGGTAAACAGCCGTTGTCACATGGGTGAAGCAGTTGCTTCACCCATGTGAAATATCAAACGGAACGGAGTGAAGATATGATAAGGAACATCAAAAAACGGGAATAGAGTAAACCAACCCGATAGAAATACGTTGCGTGTCCGGACTCATACCTCCCAAAGCCTGCGCACGCCGGGTCAAATGATGCCCTTTATATAAAAGATGAGCAAAAATAAGCAGTTCACTATTACGCATCGGGAAATATTCCACACAAGCCTGCACATTCCATGTAGTACGATAAAGTCCTTTCTCAAAAGGTCCGTTTGTTTTATAGATACCCGCTGTTTCATAAGCACCTTTCAGGTAAAGATTCCAATTAGGATGGATACGATAGTCAAAATTCACCACCGTAGTAAAGTATTCTGCATTCTGCGCCGTAGATGGAGTCATTAAAACAGGACCTTGCAAATCACTGATAATACCTTTGCTATCCAGTCCTTCACGAGAATACATTAAATCAATATAAGCAATAACAGGGCCTTTCTCATAAATATTACCCGCCGTAAAACAATAAAGATTCTTGCCTTCCGCCAGCTGCCCGTATGAGGCCGCATATCGTAATTGTACCGCGTTATCAAAGAAGAACCCGTTCCAATTGACTGTTGACAGAACAGGAACTTTAGCTTTTTCCACTCCTTGTGGCAAACCGTAAAGATAGGTTTCATCATTTTCTCCACTACGGTTATTTACTACCTGAAGCACCAACTCATTGGTGGATGACAGATTGAATCTTCCCGCTACTCCTGCCTGATAGCAACTGATGTTATCATTAAACTCACTATACTCGCGGACTTTGATGGCATTAACATAATATTCATAACCACCCAAAGCAATGTCTTGTTTCCCGACGGTCAAAGTAAACCGGTCAGACATTTTCCAATTCACCAAAGCATACTCAATGGAAGAGGATAAGTTGTCCAACGAGTGAGGATTGCTGTATTTATTAAATGACTGACGGAAATGATAAGAGAATTGTTTACTGAAAGAACCTAATATCTCCAGTTTCACACGATTCAATTTAAAAGAGGCATCCTCTAAATCTCCTTCAATAAAGTTGGCAACTCCCGAAGTGGAGAATTGCAGGTTCATGTGTGCCGAAAGATTCGGATTGCTATTAGGAAACAAACGTCCCACCAAACTACGGATAGAATCGTCCGGACTGATTAATGGCTGTTCTTGCGCCTTCAAGGTCGAAACGGCGCATAATAGAATACAGCATGACAAGAGTAGTCTTTTCATAGGGTATTTTCGTAGTATTAAATTTCGGTTAATGTAATAAATCAGGAATGATAAAAATCGAAGATGCTTAAATCATTCCTCTTTTCTTCAATTCTTCTGCCGCAACCTCCAGCTCTTTATACCATTCTTCACCAAATTTCCGCACCAACGGTTCCTTTAAGAACTTGTATACAGGAAGGTTCTCTTTTTTTCCCAATAACACTGCGGCTTTACATACATCCCAACGATGGTAATTCACCGCTTTGTAAGGGCCATAATCACCTATACGGATGGGGTAAAGATGACAAGAGATTGGCTTATAGAAATCGGTCTTACCTGCCCGGAAGGCTTTCTCAATGACACAATAACAGTACCCTTTCTCATCATAGCAGGTAAATACACAATCTTTATGATTGACAATAGAAGTTACCAAATCACCTTCTTCATCTGTATAAACCACTCCTTGTTTATCAATTACCGCCCGGGCTCGGGTGAAGTTCATCCCAAATAACAGGAAGCACCTCCTCTAGCTTTTCCACTTCCTCTAGTTCCACCGGTGCGCCGGCATCCCCTTCTATGCAGCACTCACCTTTACAGGCATCGAGATTACAAAGAAATTTCTCACGAAACACATCAAAGGAGATTACAACATCATCTATCTGTATCATCTCTTATTAAATTAAAATGTCATTCCGAACAAAGTGGCGATCCATGCTTCATTACAGATTCCTCACCTTGTTCAGAATGACAAATAAATATACTTCCTACATTATTTTATTAAATCCCGTCCGGTCATGTCAGCAGGCTGAGGCATACCCAGAATGTGCAGGATAGAGGGAGCAACATCTGCCAATACCCCATTTTCTACTTTGGCATTCTTGTTCTCTGTTACATATACAAATGGAACAGGGTTCAAAGAGTGAGCCGTATTAGGTGTACCATCTTCGTTCAGTGCATGGTCGGCATTACCGTGGTCGGCAATAATAATCACTTCATAATCATTAGCTTTGGCAGCTTCCACTGTATCTTTTACACACTCGTCAATAGCCTTCACTGCTTTTTCAATAGCTTCATAGATACCTGTATGACCTACCATATCACCATTAGCGTAATTCACAACAATGAAATCGAACTTCTGGGTCTTGATAGCTTCTACCAATTTATCCTTCACTTCATAAGCACTCATCTCAGGCTTCAAGTCGTAAGTAGCTACTTTCGGAGATGGAACCAAGATACGCTCTTCGGCATCATACGGAGTTTCACGACCACCATTGAAGAAGAAAGTTACGTGAGCATACTTTTCTGTTTCTGCGATGTGCAGTTGAGTCTTACCGTTAGCAGCCAGGTATTCACCCAATGTATTTTGAACATTCTCCTTGTCGAACAGAATATGAACACCTTTGAAAGATGCATCATACGGAGTCATGCAATAAAACTGCAAGCCCGGAATAGTATGCATACCTTGTTCCGGCATATCCTGTTGAGTCAGCACAACAGTCAATTCCTTGGCACGGTCGTTACGATAGTTGAAGAAGATAACCACATCACCTTCTTTGATGGTACCGTCTACGGTAGAGTTATTGATCGGTTTGATGAATTCGTCTGTAACACCTTCATCGTATGATTCCTGCATAGCCTGAACCATATCGGCGGCTTGCTTTCCTTTACCTTCAACCAACAGGTCGTATGCTTCTTTCACACGTTCCCAACGCTTGTCACGATCCATAGCATAGAAGCGACCAACGATAGAAGCGATTTTACCGGCTGATTTTTCGCAGTGCGCAGTCAGTTGTTCGATAAAGCCTTTACCACTCTTCGGGTCTGTGTCACGACCATCCATAAAGCAGTGGATAAATGTATTTTCAATGCCATATTCTTTAGAGATATCGCAAAGTTTGAACAAATGATCGAATGAACTGTGTACACCACCGTTTGAAGTCAATCCCATAAAGTGAATATTCTTGCCATTTTCCTTTGCGTAAGAGAAAGCGGAAACAATCTCGGGATTCTTCATTATGCTGTTGTCGGCACATGCACGGTTAATCTTTACCAAGTCTTGGTAAACGATACGTCCTGCACCGATATTCAAGTGTCCTACTTCGGAGTTACCCATCTGTCCGTCGGGCAAACCAACGTTCTCACCGCTAGCCTGCAATTCAGAGTGCGGATAGTTTGCCAACAGAGAATCCCAATAAGGAGTGGGAGTGTTAAAGATTACATCGTCTTTACCTTGATCGCCGATACCCCAACCATCAAGAATCATTAAAAGGGCTTTTTTACTCATAATCTTATTTTGTTTAAAGTTTATCCTTGCTTTTTCCGGGTGCAAAGGTACAAAAAAGCCCTGTCAATGAATAATGTTTCACCTATTTTTTATAAAGGAAGTTTGATGATAAAATGCAGTCCGTCTTTAAATTCCATATCCCGAGTCAATTTTGCATTCATACGCCCGGCAATCATTTCACAAACCTGCAAAACAATATCCGGCGCACCGGCAAGACACGACTATCCCCCTTTGTTCTGTAATGCGGTTAATATACTTCGGCAAATACTCTAATTATATTATTTGATTAGTACGTACTACACATTCTTCCGGAAATCGATATAGAAGCATCGATTCTTGTGTTATAAAACATGCCATTTTATCTTGCTGTTTATGAATAAATTGCATTCCTTTGCATCGGGACAGTTCAGCACAGTTTGCATTGTCCGTGTAAAACCTTAAACAGTTCATGAAAGTTACCTTTGGACAGCAGACCACTAAAGTGAAACAACTGGCTGATTTACTCAGTCAGGAGATTTCCATGGGCAAATATAGATCGGACTGCACATTACCGTCCATCAACAAACTGAGCCGTGACTATCAAGTATCGCGGGATACAGTATTCAAAGCATTCATTGATTTAAAAGACCGGGGAATAATAGACTCTACTCCGGGAAAAGGTTACTACGTTACCAACAAGCTTACAAACATTCTGCTTCTGCTGGACGAGTATTCTCCCTTTAAATACTCGTTATATAATAGTTTTATCAAAAAACTATCCATCAACTACAAAGTAGATTTATTGTTTCATCAATATAATGAACGACTTTTCAATACCATCTTACGTGAATCAATAGGCAGATACAACAAATACATTGTGATGAACTTCGACAATGAGAAACTATCCCCCCATCTTTACAAAATAGATTCGTCTAAGTTACTGCTGTTGGATTTCGGGAAGTTCGATAAAAAGGATTATTCATACGTATGTCAGGATTTTGACGATTCCTTTTATCATGCATTGGCCGCATTAAAAGAACATTTGAGAAAATATCAGAGACTAGTACTTTTATTTCCCGAAGACATCAAACACCCCCGTAGCAGTTGTCAGTATTTCAATTGTTTCTGTCAGGATTATCACATTGATTCAGCCATTGTGGAAAATACAGACCGGATACAAGTCCGCAAAGGAGAAGTGTACATTGCAATCCGTCAGATAGAGGTAGTCAATATAATCAAGCAAAGCCGGACGACCGGGCTGAAATGCGGAGAAGATTTCGGACTGATAGCCTACAATGACACTCCTGCCTACGAGGTAATAGACCAAGGGATCACCGTACTAAGTATCAACTGGGAAGAGCTGGGGAGGAAAGCCGCAGAATTTGTGCTAACCGGACAGGAAATAAGAACTTATCTTCCTACCGAAGTCCATTTAAGAAAGTCCATTTAAGAAATTCAATTTAATAACTAAAACCTATGTATATCATGAAAAAGTATCCTAAAATCGGGATTCGTCCCACTATCGACGGTCGCCAGGGTGGTGTCCGCGAAAGCCTTGAAGACAAGACTATGAACCTGGCAAAAGCTGTTGCCGAACTGATTTCATCCAACTTGAAAAACGGTGACGGAAGCCCCGTAGAGTGTGTAATAGCAGACAGCACCATCGGTCGTGTAGCCGAAAGCGCTGCTTGTGCCGAGAAATTCGAACGCGAAGGAGTAGGGGCGACCATTACCGTAACCAGTTGTTGGTGCTATGGCTCCGAAACAATGGATATGCACCCGCACTGGCCGAAAGCAGTCTGGGGATTCAACGGTACAGAGCGTCCGGGAGCCGTTTACCTAGCTGCCGTATTAGCCGGACACGCACAGAAAGGGCTGCCTGCATTCGGTATTTACGGACACGATGTACAAGATTTGGATGACAACACGATTCCGGCTGATGTGGCAGAGAAACTATTGCGTTTCGCCCGTGCCGCCATGCTGTAGCCAATATGCGCGGAAAAAGCTATCTTTCTTTCGGTAGTGTCTGCATGGGTATCGCCGGCTCTATTGTCGATCCTGACTTTTTCCAGGAATATCTGGGAATACGTAATGAAAGCGTGGACGAAACTGAGATCCTGCGCCGTATGGAAGAGGGAATCTATGACCATGAAGAATATGCCAAGGCAATGGCCTGGACTGAAAAATATTGCAAGCCCAACGAAGGGGAAGACTTTAAGAACCGTCCCGAAAAGCGCAAAACCCGTGAAGAGAAGGATGCCGACTGGGAATTTATTGTAAAAATGACTATCATCATGCGTGACTTGATGGTGGGCAACCCGAAATTGCTTGAAATGGGATTCAAAGAAGAAGCTATCGGCCATAATGCCATCGCAGCCGGCTTCCAGGGACAACGCCAATGGACTGACTGGAAACCAAACGGTGACTTCAGTGAAGCACTGCTTAACACCACTTTCGACTGGAACGGTATTCGCGAAGCATACGTTCTGGCTACCGAAAATGATGCTTGCAATGGTGTTGCCATGTTATTCGGTCACCTGCTGAGTGGTTGTGGACAGATGTTCTCCGACATCCGTACTTACTGGAGCCCCGAAGCGGTGAAACGTGTTACCGGCAAAGAACTTACCGGAATGGCTAAAAACGGTATCATCCATCTTATCAATTCTGGTGCAACCACTCTGGACGCTACCGGTGAGAGCCATAATGAAGCGGGAGAGCCCTGCATGAAACCTAACTGGGAAATGACTGAAGCCGATGTAGAAGCTTGTCTGAAAGCTACAACCTGGTATCCGGCAGATCGCGACTATTTCCGTGGAGGCGGTTTCTCTTCCAATTTCTTGTCTAAAGGCGGTATGCCTGTCACCATGATGCGTCTTAATCTGGTAAAAGGCTTAGGCCCGGTATTGCAACTGGCAGAAGGCTGGACAGTAGATATTGATCCGGAAATCCATCAGGTACTGAACATGCGTACAGACCCCACATGGCCTACTACTTGGTTTGTACCCCGCCTATGCGATAAACCTGCATTCCGTGATGTGTATTCAGTAATGAACAACTGGGGAGCCAACCACGGCGCTATCAGTTATGGACACATCGGACAGGATTTAATTACTCTGGCATCTATGCTACGTATTCCTGTTTGTATGCATAATGTAGAAGACGACAAGATTTTCCGCCCGGCATCATGGAATGCTTTCGGTATGGATAAGGAAGGTTCTGACTACAGGGCTTGCTCAACTTACGGACCTATTTATAAATAGTTAATAAATTGAGAATTGAAAATTAAAAATTGAGAAATGGTTATATGCCTATCCTTTTTTGTTTTCAATTCTCATTTCTTAATTTTTAATTCTCAATCTTTAATTTAAGAAATGAAAGATACAGATCAACCCATCCTGCACAAAGATGGAGTCAGCTACGTGCTACCATTTATATTAGTCACCTGCTGCTTCGCCCTGTGGGGATTCGCCAATGATATCACCAATCCGATGGTGAAAGCGTTCTCGAAAATCTTTCGGATGAGTGTTACCGATGGCGCATTGGTACAAGTTGCCTTTTATGGCGGATATTTCGCCATGGCTTTTCCGGCAGCTATGTTCATCCGGAAATATTCTTATAAAGCTGGCATCCTGTTAGGGTTAGGCCTCTATGCCGTAGGAGCCTTATTATTCTTCCCCGCCAAAATGACCGGCAATTATTATCCGTTTCTACTAGCCTATTTTATCCTGACTTGTGGACTTTCTTTCCTCGAAACCAGTTCTAATCCTTATATCTTGTCCATGGGAACGGAAGCTACCGCTACCCGACGCCTCAACTTGGCTCAATCATTCAATCCCATGGGGTCTTTATTGGGAATGTATGTAGCATGAACTTTATCCAGGCAAAGCTGAATCCAATGGATACGGCAGAACGAGCTCAACTGAATCCGATGGAGTTTGCAATAGTGAGAGATGCGGATCTTTCCGTACTCATCGCTCCTTATTTAACAATCGGTATTGTCATCTTTGTGATGTTTCTCATTATCCGTTTTACTAAGATGCCTAAAAATGGTGACCAATCCCACGGCATCAATTTCGGGCCGACTTTGAAACGTATTTTCTCCATTCATCATTACCGTGAGGGAGTTGTGGCACAGTTCTTCTATGTAGGTGCGCAAATTATGTGTTGGACCTTTATCATTCAATATGGTACACATCTGTTCATGTCACAAGGTATGGAAGAAAAAGCCGCCGAAGTGCTGTCACAAGAATACAACATCATCGCGATGGTTATTTTCTGTATCAGCCGCTTTGTCTGTACCTTCATCTTACGCTACCTCAACCCAGGTAAATTATTGGCCATACTTGCCATTGCGGGTTGTTGCTTCACCGCCGGAGTCATCTTCTTCCAGGATATCTGGGGTATGTACTGCCTGGTAGCTGTTTCAGCCTGTATGTCATTAATGTTCCCCACAATCTATGGCATAGCGCTTACCGGATTGGGAGATGATGCAAAGTTTGGAGCAGCCGGCCTGATTATGGCTATTTTAGGAGGTTCCGTACTTCCTCCTTTACAAGCAAGTATTATTGATATGAATACCATTTGGAATATGCCAGCCGTAAATGTTTCATTTATCCTGCCATTTATCTGCTTTGTGGTTATTACGATTTATGGACACCGCTCTTACCAGCGAGGGAAATATTGATATGCAGCATGAGACCATTGTAAAAAAATGAAACGAAGAATCTGTTACTACCCATATGGATCAAACAGATTCTTCGCCTTATTTTCAACAACGTAAAATGAAATGCAAAGAAGTCATCCCATCCTCCTATATATTCTTTAAATTAGAAAGGAATCTCTAATTGGGGATCTGTCCCCAACAAATTAAAAGTCATCCGATGATATGGCGTTGTTCCATATTCACGAATAGCCGCACGATGCTTTTTAGTAGGATAACCTTTATTACTATTCCAATCATAAAAAGGATATTCTTTATGCAGACCATTCATATAATCATCACGATAGGTTTTCGCCAAAATAGATGCAGCAGCAATAGACAGATATTTTCCATCTCCTTTTACCACTGTAGTATGCGGTAAATCCTGATATTTTTTAAAACGATTCCCATCAATCAATAAATGTTGAGGACGAATTTTCAATTGATCCACAGCACGATGCATTGCCAGAAAAGACGCATTAAGGATATTTATCTCGTCTATCTCTTCAGGAGTCACTACACCTACAGCCCATGCCAATGCTTCCCTTTCCACAATCTCTCGCAGCGCATAACGCTGATGCTCCGTCAGTTGCTTGGAATCATTCAGCAATTCATTCTTAAAATCTACAGGTAAAATAACAGCAGCTGCATATACAGATCCTGCCAGACATCCCCTACCCGCCTCATCACAACCGGCTTCTATCAGGTCTTTATTCAAATAAGGTAATAACATAGTTCATCTTTATTGTTGCTTGCAAAGATATTCTTTTAAAAGAGAAACAAGAGTGTCTTTTTACAAAGAAAATCACTATTTTTGCAAAAATACGCTTGATTATGAAAAACAACCTACCTATATATATCCTCCTTTGCCTGTTGAACCTTTCATGGGTTCATGCCCGTAATAGGCAACAAGAAGCCGAGACACTGATTAAAAAGTCGGTTGATGCCTTATACAATAATCCGAAGCAGGCTAGTTACTATGCTGCCAAGGTAATTGAATTATTTCCTGAAGAAAGGCAAAATGATCAAAAAGCTGAAGCAATGTTCTATTACAGTCAGGCAGAAAAGCTATTAGGCAATTTTGATGTGAGCATTAAAAATCTATATGACGCTTTGGAGTATGCAACTCCTACCAATAAAGAGTTGAATGGACAAATTTACGCACTGATAGGAGCACTCTATTGCAAACTGACCGACTACAACAAAGCGATCGAAATGAGTGAGAAAGCCATCTCAATTTTTAAATCCATCGGAGATTCCATTTCTATCGCACTATGCTACAATGATCGTGGCATCATCCATTATTCCATGAATGAGTTCAAAACAGCTGAACAATTCCTTAAACAAGCCCTTACAATAAACCGCAGTCAGAAAAATTTAAGAGGGATATCCGCCAATTTGAATAATTTATGCTTATATGAGGGTGATTTTAATGAAAAGCTAAGTTTAATTAATGAGGCCATTGTCATCAACAAGAACTTGAATTCTCAATGGTCATTAGGGGAAAACTATAACAATATGGGAAAGCAATACTTCTATGCAAAGCAATACAACAATGCTTTGATGGCTTTACAAAGAGCATACGAAGTCGCTTCTTCCATTAGTGCCAAAGAACTGATTTGTGATAATTACGAATATTTATCTTGGGTATACGATGCCCTTGGAGACCATAAAAACGCTTATAAATGCTGATGCAACTATATACTCTCAGCAAAGAGTTGCAAAGTGGAAGTAAATTACGCATCGTAGAACAGGAAATTTCCCATAAACAATATCAAAACCAACAAAGGAAAGCAGAACTAAGAGAACAAGCTTATAAAATAGAGCTGCTGAAACGGAATCTGTTTGTACTAGTAATCATATTCATCTCATTGATAGTACTCAGTATATTTCTATACCAATGGTATAAACGCAAAAAGAATATGCAGTTAATGGTTGCCCGCTATAATCTGGAGCAATCGGAACATGAATTGGCAGAACTTAAAGTACGACAGCAAGAACTCGAATTAAAATCTGTCCAAAGTGCATTAGACAACAGTCGTCAGGAAGCTACCAGTTTTGCTGTATTCCTGCATAGCCGTAATGAATTGCTAGAGAAAATCAGAGAAATGATAAAGCAAGGATATAAGATGGACCAACAAGCATTGATTCCTCATCTGAAGAAGTCAATGCCTTCATCAGCCAATATCAGAATGGAGATAAAACGAACAGCACCTTGCTGATGAATGTTGAAGAAAAGAACCAGGAGTTCCTTCAACGGCTATCCGAACGGCATCCTAATTTAACACAAGGAGAAAAATATCTAGCTACTTTATTACGGGTAAATCTATCTACCAAAGAAATCTCAATGCTCACAGGAAATGTTCCCAAAACAATCAACATGAATCGATATCGTTTACGTAAATCTCTAAACTTATCTTCGGAGGATGACTTGACAGACTATCTACAAAATATTTAAAGAACCTATATTTTTATAGTTTTTATTAAACAGCATTTTGTAGATATTATCTCTTTATATAGAACACTATATATCAATATATTACATTTATATTTGTAGATTAAAAAAGAGAGTTTTTTTATTCATTGTAGTTCATTTGTAGGGTATAATAATTAGGAATTTGCACATACAACCTATTACTTAGCGATGTGAAAAACAATTATTAACCTTAAAATTTATTCACATGAGTAAAAAGAATTATTTCAAGGAAAGAATCATGCTATTGATTCTACTCTTTGCTTTTATGACTCCTTTCGGTGCATTAGCACAGACGATTCAACTGACTGGTCTGGTTACTGATGCTGCCAACGAACCTATTATTGGTGCCAGTGTAGTAGAGAAGGGTACAACCAACGGGGTCATCACAGACTTTGACGGTAACTTTGCATTAAGCGTATCCCCCAAAGCCACTATTATTATTTCTTATGTGGGCTATGCAACACAAGAAGTCCCTGTAAACGGAAAGACAAACATCCGGGTGACTTTGAAAGAAGATACTGAGATGCTGGATGAAGTTGTAGTAGTGGGCTATGGTACCATGAAGAAAAGTGATATGACCGGTGCTATTTCCTCAGTAGATATAGACGATTTGGTAAAGCGCACCACAACCAACCCTGCAGAAGCATTGCAAGGTAAGATTGCAGGTGTAAACATTATGAAGGCTGGTGGTAATGCCGGTGCAGGTGTGCAGGTTAAAATCCGTGGTGTCAAAACGTTTGGTGATAACCAACCTCTTTATATCATTGATGGTTTTCCCGGTGATATTGAAAATGTGAATCCGCAAGATATTCAGTCAATGGAAGTACTGAAGGATGGTGCAGCCGCTGCTATCTATGGTTCGGTTGCTGCAAATGGTGTCATTATCGTAACTACCAAAAACGGTAAAAAAGGTGACATGAAAATTGATTTCAGTACTTATGTAAGCTTTACAAGCGTAGCAAAAAAGCTGGAACTGCTAAATGCCGAAGAATACAAAAGTGTTCATAAACAAATGTATCAGAACTATATGAACCAGTATCCCAATGATACAGAGGTTACTATGCCTGCATTTGTAAATAAAAACACAGGAATAGATACAGACTGGCAAGATGCCATGCTAAGGAGTGGTGTTTCACAAAACTATATGTTTAGTATCCGTGGCGGTTCCGAAAACGCCCAGTATTCACTCTCCTACAATCATGCCGACGAAAAAGGAATTTTTCTAGGTAACAACTATCGCCAAGACAATGCCCGTCTGAAACTCCATATGAATAAATATATCTTTGATATAGATGCAAATATCGCTTTCAAATTTACAGATAGCAAACAACCGGAATATTCCATTAAAGAAATGTACATGATTTCTCCGCTTGTTCCTATCTATGATGATACAAGAGAGTATGGCTTCGGCTTAAGTGACTTTGATGACCTGCCCAGTAACCGTAATGTTATGGCTGACCAGCATTATGAAAAATCTACAGACAAAAAATATCATACCACAGCCAATGTTGCCTTGACTATGAACTTCACCCCATGGCTGAATTTCAAGACAAGCTATGCATACAGAGGTGAACACCAGCGTCAGACTTATCATACTCCGGCTTATGTTGCGACCCAAAAGCCAAACGTGACTATCCTTATCATAGCGAAACCACAGGATACTGGGAAGAACATGTATGGGAAAATGTATTAAGTTTTAATAAGACATTTGGAAAACACAACGTCAATGCAATGGCAGGTACTTCCATGACTGCTCGCAAATATACATGGAATTCTGTTGGGGTAGAAGGTAAAACCACTGTTTATAAAGTAGAAGACGGAAAATTGGTAACCAGTGAAACTCCGGGCGGATTTCTTGATCCATCTTTCTCAACTGTAGGTGCAGGAGCAGGTGGCACATTTGATGGTAGCGGAACAAAATGGAAATATAACCGCGCTTCTTTCTTCGGCCGACTGAACTATAATTATAATGACCGCTATCTGGTACAGGCAACTGTACGTTATGACGGTTCATCCAAGTTTGGTAAAGACAACCGTTGGGGCTGCTTTCCGTCAGTGGCATTAGGCTGGAGAATCAGTCAGGAAGAATTCTTCCGAAAGACATTGCACTGAACAATTTGAAATTTCGTGTCAGTTGGGGACGTTTGGGTAATGAAAATGCTTTGGGATATTATGACTTCCTTGCGCTGATTAGTACATACAATGAAATGTATCAAGGATACGTGAAAGGCAACGGTGATAACGCATGGGCAGGAAGTATCGCTCGCGGATTGGAAAACCGTTCTTTGAAATGGGAAACAACGGATACCAAAAATATTGGTTTCGACTTCGGCTTCTTTAACAGCAAATTAACCGGTACATTAAACTACTACTATAACCAAACAGAAGACCTGTTGATAACAAAAGTTTTACCTCCTTCAGCAGGTATGACTAATCCCACCCTGAATGTCGGAAAGATACGCAATACCGGTTTCGAATTTGAATTAAACTGGGGAGATGCTATAAAAGACTTTGATTACAATATCGGTTTCAATATGAGCACCACCAAAAATAAGGTGGTTGAATTGTCAGATGCAGACCAAGTTCTTCAGGGCGAAGGATTGAAATATGGAACGGAGCATTTCCCGACAGAAACCAGAGTAGGCAAACCTATCGGTGCATTCTATCTTTATAGAACAGACGGTATCTTCCAAAGTATGGATGAAGTAAATGCCCATGTAAACAAGGATGGACAATTATTACAGCCTAATGCCCAACCAGGTGATATCCGTTTTAAAGATTTAGATGGTAATGGAAGCATAGACGCCGGTGACAAAGAATACTGTGGCTCAGGTATCCCGACATTGGAAGCGAACTTAAATCTGTCATTCGGCTATAAAGGATTTGACCTTTCAATCGTACTTGGCAGCGCATGGAACTTCAAATTGTATAACGGAAACAAATATTTCTATGAAGGAATGAACTCTAAATCAAATATGCTGAAGTCTACATTGAATGCATGGACTCCTGACAATAGAAATACGGATGTTCCCCGCGCAGTATATCAAGATCCGAACGGCAACATGAAAGAATCAGACAGATTCCTTGAAAACGGTGATTTTGTCCGTCTGCGTCAGGCACAGTTAGGTTATACTTTGCCCAAATCGCTCATGCAGAAATTCTATATTGAGAAACTGCGTTTCTATGTAAGTGGTGAAAACTTGTTCACTATCACAGGCTATGATGGTATAGATCCTGAATTCTCTCGTGCCAGTGTGTTGAATACCGGTGTTGATAAATTGATTTATCCGTTTACCCGTTCATTCACCGTTGGAGCTCAACTTACATTCTAATCCTTTAAAGTAATAAGAAAATGAAGAAACTATTATACATAGCAAGTATCTGCATTGCAAGTTTATTTAGCGCTTGTGACGATTATCTCACGGTAGAATCTCCTGACCAGTTGACATCAAGCAGTTTTTGGCGTAACCAGTCTGATGCTGAAGCCGGACTTGCCGCCGCATACTCCCAACTTTACCTGATGACTTATTCGGGTGACATGTGGTCTTTCCCGGAAATCAAATGGCCGGTAGAAGCCTATCGTGAAGATATTATCCAATTAGGAAGCGATGCTCTGAATTACCCGAACTGGGTGGAATTAGGCAACTATACCTACACCAATGGTAACTCTCAGTTCAGTTATTACTGGCAATGCTACTATAAAGGCATCAGTTTTGCTAATCAGGTAATTGAAAAAACCGCAGAAATACCCGATGAGAATATAGACGCAGCAACACGCGAACAATTGGTCAATGAAGGCTACTTTATCCGCGCTTATTACCACATGCAACTTTTATTGAACTGGAAAGAAATCATAGTTCGTGATAAATATATCACTGACCCGGCTGAATTAAGCAAGCCCCTTTCTTCCCGTGAGGATGCATGGAATTTCATCATTGAAGACTTGAAACGTGCAACCAGTCTGCCTGCAACACGTGACGCTGATAATGTAGGCCGTGCCACAAGCGGTTCTGCTTATGCATATCTTGGTTTCGCCTATCTGACACGCGCCTATGAAGAGGCAACCAACAAAGACTCTTATCTGGCCAGTGCTATAGAAGCATTCAACCAAGTAAAAGGATATGAACTGGTTAATAATTTCAGCACTATGTTCAGCGGGGATAATAAGAACAGTAAAGAATCGATTGAAATTCAATTCTCTATGAGTCTGCAAACGGAGCTACTTATCGTACTCAGTTCCATCGATGGATCGGTGTTTCCGAACTTGGGGGATGGGATGAGATTCTTCCCAGTCAAACATTGATTAGTGAATTCAAAAAAGAAGGGGAAACGGCTACTACAGGACGTTATGACTCGCGTATGTATGCAACATTATTTTTTAATTGTGACTATTATAACGATGGTAACGGACGTGTCTATGGCTACGACTATAATGACTGGTTCGACAACAAAGAACGCGTAGCCTTCCGTAAATTCATGCCCTCGACCTATGAAGGTTTAAACCAAAACTATTCTGCGATCAATGTTCCTTTAATGCGTTATGCCAACGTACTGTTAATGAAAGCCGAAGCATTGAATGAACAGGGACATCCCGAACAAGCTATTCCTTTAATCAATGAAGTAAGAAGCGTTCACGGGGATATGCCACCCATGACAGGTACTTCTCAAGAAGCAGTCCGCGCGCAAATTGAACACGAGCGCATGATTGAATTCCCTCTTGAGAACTATCGTTGGTATGATCTCCGCCGTTGGGGCAAACTGTCCTCAGCCCTGCAAGCTGCCGGAAGAACAGGCTTCAATGAAGACAAAAACTCATTCTACCCCACTCCTCTTACAGAGCTGAATGCTAATGATGCCTTAAAATAAGTATTTTCTTTTTTGGTTAGATATAATTAGGCAACAAGGCGGTTTTCGCTACAGTGATACCGCCTTGTAATCTAAAAATGAAGTATCTTTGCCTATAAATAAAACGACATAGATATGTTTACAATTATTGGATTAATGCTCACGGGGATGCTCCTCGGCTTCCTGCTTCGCAAGCAGAAGCTTTCAGGAATACACAAAGTCATTACCGTTCTTATTTGGTTGCTACTCTTTTTATTGGGTATAGATGTAGGCGGCAATCAGAAAATTATCAATGGTCTGCACACTATAGGGTTGGAAGCCATTGTCATCACCTTGGCAGCAGTGCTGGGCAGTGTTACAGCAGCATGGGCTTTATGGTATGTACTTTACAAAAGAAATAAGGAGGGACAAGTATGAAAGGAAGTTTGATTATCGTCGGATTCTTTGTACTGGGAGCTCTTTGTGGGGTATATCACCTTATTCCATACGACTTTACACAAAGTAAGCTAAGTTTCTACGCCTTGTGTGCGTTAATGTTCAGTGTAGGAGTCAGTGTAGGTAATGATCCGCAGACTTTACGTAATTTCCGTTCATTAAACCCCCGCCTGATCTTTCTACCGGTCATGACCATATTGGGAACACTGGCAGGATGCGCAGTGGTCAGTCTGTTTCTCTCGCACCGCTCAGTAACAGACTGTATGGCAGTAGGTGCCGGTTTCGGCTATTACTCTCTATCCAGTATCTTTATTACAGAATATAAAGGTCCGGAGTTGGGAACCATTGCATTATTATCCAATATCACACGTGAGATTATCACTTTGCTTTTTGCCCCGTTGCTAGTACGTTGGTTTGGTAACCTGGCCCCTATTTCGGCTGGAGGAGCCACTACGATGGATACAACATTACCCATCATCACCCGCTATTCCGGTCAAAGCTTCGTAGTGGTTTCTATATTTCACGGCTTTGTAGTGGACTTCAGCGTACCTTTTCTTGTGACTCTTTTCTGTTCTATTTAAAATAACAATAACCATGAAACACTCTCTTAATACTTTTCTTACACTGTTGTTTGTTTGTGCTTCTGCCTGGGGTGAAAACGTGCCCTGCAAAATCCGCAAATAAATGAAATAAATCGTGAACCTGCCCATGCCCATTTCATTCCTTATACGAATGAGGCCAATGCACTGAAACAACAAGCTTTACCTGCCGCCCAACGTTTTGCAGTAAACCCCGCCACAGAACGCCGCATTTCACTAGACGGAACCTGGAAGTTCTTATTCTCTAAAAACAATGAGGAATGCCCGACAGATTTTTATAAAATGGGGTACAACACCAAACGCTGGAAAGACATACAGGTTCCGGGAAGCTGGGAACTGCAAGGATTTGACTCCCCCATCTATACTGACGTAGCCTACCCCTTCCCTGCCAATCCGCCTCATGTTCCAACCGATTACAATCCGGTAGGTGCATACGTACGTGAATTTACCGTACCGGCCCATTGGAAAGGAATGGATATTTTCCTTGATTTTGAAGGAGTTGAGTCCGCTTTTTATTGCTGGGTTAACGGTGAATTGGCAGGATACAGTGAAGACAGCCGTCTTCCGGCTCATTTTAATATTACTCCGTTCTTAAAAACCGGGAAGAACAAACTGGCCGTTAAAGTTTTCCGTTATAGTGATGGTTCCTACCTGGAGGATCAGGATTACTGGAAATATAGCGGTATTGAACGCGATGTGTATCTCTATGCCCGTCCTCAAAGCCGTGTACAAGACTTCAACTGGTAGCCGGTCTGACAAATGGTTATAAAGACGGAGATTTTAATCTGGATATCACACTCCACAAGCCTCATCCGGGAGGAATTGTGGAAGTGAAGATTATGGACAAAGGCAATGTAATTTATCAGCATAAAAAGGAAATAACTTCTGTTACAGATACTTTATTCACTCAGAAACACTTGTTCCCGGCCATATTGCCTTGGAATGCCGAAACACCCAATCTCTATACATTGGTAGTCAGCACCTACGATGCTCAAGGAAAAGCATTGGAATCATTCACACAGCCTTTCGGTTTCCGTTCTGTGGAAATGCGTAACGGCATGCAACTGATAAATGGGGTAGCCGTATTGTTTAAAGGAGTAAACCGCCATGAACACGATCCGCATCATGGGCGTACCATCACCGTAGAGAGCATGATAAAAGACATTCAGTTGATGAAACAATTCAACCTGAATGCTGTACGCACTTGCCATTACCCCAACCGCTATGAATGGTATGCATTGTGTAACGAATACGGTTTGTATCTGGTAGATGAAGCAAACATTGAAAGCCATGGTATGCAGCGCATAAAGATGGCACACTGGCTAATAATCCCGATTGGGAAGTACCGTTTATGCAACGCATGAGCCGCATGGTGCTGCGGGACCGCAATATCACCGCCATTGTCACTTGGTCAATGGGAAATGAGTCCGGCTACGGAAAACACTTTGAAACGTTATATGACTGGACCAAGAAATTCGATCCTACTCGCCCTGTACAATATGAGGGAGGTGGTTATGATGCCAAATCTGACATCTACTGTCCGATGTATGCACGCATCTGGTCCCTGCGCCGCCATGTAAACCAGCGTGATGCCCGCCCGATGATTCTATGTGAATATGCCCACGCTATGGGTAACAGTGTAGGTAATCTACAAGACTATTGGGATTTGATTTATAAATATGACCAGCTGCAAGGTGGCTTCATATGGGACTGGGTTGACGCCACCTTTGATATCAAAGACAAGAACGGCAATAAGATTTGGGCTTACGGAGGCGATATGGGCTTTGTAGGTGTTCCTAATGACTCCAACTTCTGTGCCAACGGACTGGTAGCGGCAGACCGTTCACTTCATCCACACATCTGGGAAGTAAAAAAAGTATATCAATACATTCATTTTGAGCCGGTTGCCTTTACCACCAAGCAAATCAAAGTGACTAATTGGCATGATTTTATCGGCTTGGAAGATTACAAACTACACTGGACTGTAGAAACAGACGGAAAAGCTGTACAAAGCGGTGAAATGGATTTCCCGACAATGACTGCCCGTTCTTCTGCCTTCATCACTATCCCGATGAACTTGATTCCTAACGATGGAAAAGAATATTTCCTGAAATTGGAAGCATTTACCAAAAAGGAAGCCCCATTAGTTCCAAAGGGACATCAGGTAGCCATGGAGCAATGGCAACTGAATCCGGAAGGAGAACGGCTGCTGAATGCTACATGGACTGCCCGGGAACTAGTAGACAAAACTATAAATACCGAACGTACTCCGGATGCTATCACCTTGACAGGGGAAAACTTCCGTATCGCATTCTCTACTGCTGATGGTGAAATGACAGAACTCTTATACAACGGAAAGAATCTGATAAAAGAAGGATTACAACCCAATTTCTGGCGTGCATTAACCGACAATGATGTTGCCAACAACCATCTGGAGCGTTGCGGCATCTGGAAATTTGCAGGCAAGAACGCCAAGTTACAAAGTATCGATTTAAAAGAAGATTCAAACAAAAAACTGGCAACCGTTACTATAAATTATAAACTGGAAGCACAAGAATCAACTTTGCAGACCATCTATCAGGTACGCCCCAATGGAGCTGTCAAAGTAAGTATGCACTTTGTACCCGGCAACAAAGCCCTTCCTGAAATGCCACGTCTGGGTATGCGTATGATTCTTCCGGCAGAATATGATGTGATGACCTGGCTGGGCCGCGGACCACAAGAAAACTATGCAGACCGCAAGACGGGTTATCCTATCGGACTCTATACCGCTACAGTATGGGAACAATTCCATCCGTATGTCCGTGCACAGGAAACCGGCAACAAAACCGATGTACGATGGGTTGCATTGCGTAATAAAGCAGGGGAAGGCCTGTTAATCACAGGTGAGGAACCGCTGAATGTCAGCGCATGGAATTTCCCGTTGGAGGATATTGACTATGTAGCATTCAATACAGAACGCCGTCATGGTGGAAGTATTATGAAGAAAGACATGGTATGGTTAAACATCGACCACCGTCACATGGGGGTAGGTGGAGATAATACTTGGGGAGCGCAAGTACATCCGGAATATACCATCACTCCGCACGAATGGCAATACAGCTTTACCATGCAACCTTTGAGCAATCAAGACGATGCTGCTGAAAAAGCGCATAAGAAATGGTTTTAAAAATTCTGATTCACTACAGATTATACAGATTCTCGCAGATTGAATTTCAATTCGTGAATGATTGCATCTGTATTAATCTGAATAATCTGTGATGAAACGATCTTCAAATAACGAAATAACATGAAACATAAATTTACCAAAATCACTCTTCTCACAGCAGTAGTTGCAGGCTTCACAGCCGCCTGTAACCCTGCCAGTGAGAACATCCCCACAGGCAAAAGATATGAATTCAATAACATACTGGATATAGCCTATACTCCCGATACACTGACACGTTGCCGGGGTTGGTTCACAGACGCCGGTTCCTGGATGGGATTTACTCTTCCGCAGAAAGATCACTGGGTGAACGGTTTCTGTGGCCCGTTCAGTCTGGATATGAACCGACGCCAATGGATGGCACAATCGGCTGTCACGGTAGGATATGCCGATCAGGCGAATGTTATATTTACTCCGGATTCCACTTGTTATTTCCCGGGAGAGTTATATCTTTCGGCAAGTTCAGAGGAAGGTAAAATCATTCAACGCCTGAATTTTTTAGATGCTTCTACCGCATTGCTCCGCATTCACTCCGATGCAGGGAAGGAACTCTCCTTAACTGCCAGCCAATGGGGAAAAGAGATACAAGTCCAAACAGACCAAAATACCGTCATCGCCCGTCATCCCTCCGGTGAGATTGTAGCATTAACTTTTACCCCGGATGTTAGCGTAAAGGGCACTGACAATAATTACCAAGCAAAAATCAATGGCAGCGAACACGACACCTACGTAGCCATTTCTTTCTATACCGGAGAAAAAGAACTTTCTGCCGGATTACAAAAAGCACAATTGGCTCTCAGCAATCCGCAGGAAGGACTCAAAGCCAACAAAGAACGCTGGGAAGGTTATCTCACCAAGATTCTGCGCAAAGATATGAAACCTGAGTATGACCGTATCGCCGTGAAAGCAGTTGTTACACTTATCAGTAACTGGCGTACCCACCGCGGCGGATTGCTCCACGAAGGAATTGTTCCGAGCCATGCCGCATACTACTTCGTAGGATTCTGGGCCTGGGACACTTGGCGTTTCTCTGCTGCTCTGGCAAAATTCGATCCGGAATTGGCCAAGGACAACATTCGTGCCATGTTTGACTACCAGCAGCCTGACGGTATGATTATAGACTGTATCTATACCGATCCTGCCGAAAATAATGCACGCGACAGCAAACCTCCTCTCGTATCATGGGCGGTAGACGAAATATTCACCCATACCAATGATACGGCGTTCATCAGTGAAATGTATCCACAATTGATGGCCTATTACAAATGGTGGTACAACAAGCGTGACCATAACCGCAACGGTATGTGTGAATACGGTTCTACCGATGGCACATTGGAAGCAGCAGCTTGGGAAAGCGGTATGGATAATGCCATCCGTTTTGATGATGCCAAGATGCTGAAAAATAACGGGGCTGAAGATGCATGGAGCATGGATCAGGAAAGTGTTGATTTAAATGCTTATCTGGCTTTGGAATGTAAACTATTAAAGAAATTTGCAAGTATTCTGGGAGTTACTTTTGACGGTCCGGATTACAGTAGCCAAGTAGCCGATTATTTCTTCGACAAAGAAAAGGTTTCTTCTTCGATCGCCGTTTAAAGGACGGAAGCTTTATACAGGAACCGGGATGCGAAGCATATACTCCGTTATGGACAGAAGTAGCTACTGCCGATCAGGTAAAAGCCATGTTGCCCCTGCTGACCGATACAGCCAAGTTCTCTACCTACATTCCCTTCCCCACAGTAGCAGCAGACAACCCGAAGTATAACCCACGTGGCTATTGGCGTGGCCCTATCTGGTTGGATCAGACTTATTTCGCTATCCGCGGTCTGCGCAACTATGGATATAACAAGATGGCGGATGAATATACCCTCCAGGTATTCGACCGTCTGCAAGGCTTGAAAGAAGGAGCACCGATACATGAAAACTATGGCACACACACCGGTGAATTGTTAAAAGCTCCCCATTTCAGTTGGAGTTCATCACATTTGCTGATGTTATATGATGATTATGGCAAATAAACTCTCTCTTTTTACCTTAATATAAATAATACCAAAAGGGGGCCGCACTCGTGATGAATGTAGCCCCCTGCTTTTATATCGTATTACCTGTTACCCCCAATACACTCTTTTCAGAAGTGATAAAAATTCTCCAATGAATGAGTAGAATGTTACAGGTGTAAGATTATATATCTTCCGGCTGAAACATGATATATCTTTCAGCCTATACATCAGTATATGTTCACACTTCACAACAGGAAACTTCAAAACATCTGCCCCTTTTTTAAAAACAACAGGACATATTAAAAAAACATCAAGAGCTTTTATTAATACGTCCTGTTGTTTCTCCTGTTTCTTTATATACACATAGCAAAACACTTATTTTTTCCTTCAGAGGTTTCAGCCTCTCCACAAACGCTTTGTTCATCGGCATTCTGGCTGAAGAATTGATACCTCGAAATCTTTCAGCCTGGAAAAAATCCTTCAGCCGGAAAGCGCATGAACAGGGAGTTTACGAAAAGGCTGAAACTTTTGAAGGATTTTTTGGGGCAATTCTTCGGGAGGAGCATATTTTCCACCGAAAGAGGAATATGCCCACAAAAAAGAACATAAAAGACGCAAGAAACCAGGATGCCTGATATCTTGTTACAAGATGAGGCAAATCTTGTGAGAAGTTTCTCCTAATCTTGTGTGAAGTCACGCTGATTCTTGTTATACAAAAAGCTGCCATTAATATAATGTTTATCAATGACAGGCGACTTATTTCGTTTGGAGAAATCAAAACATCCTGCTGACACGCTCAATACCGGCAGCCAGCACATCTATCTCTTCTTTAGTATTATACAAACCAAAAGAAGCACGTACAGTTCCCTCAATCCCCATACGAATCATCAAAGGCTGTGCGCAATGATGCCCGGTACGCACAGCAATGCCCAAGCGGTCAAGCAACGTACCCATATCCAAATGATGAATATTTCCTACCAAGAAAGAAATGACACTGCTCTTGTTACCGGCCTCTCCGAAGATACGCATCCCGTCTATTTCTTTCAGACGCTGCATAGCATATTGTGTCAGTTCATGCTCATGGGTGGCAACATTTTCCACGCCGAGAGCAGATACATAATCCAACGCTTTTGCCAAGGCAGTAGTGCCGATATAATCGGGAGTTCCTGCTTCAAACTTAAACGGTAATTCATTAAAAGTCGTTTTCTCGAAGCTGACACTTTGTATCATCTCGCCTCCCCCTTGGTAAGGTGGAAGTTTATCCAGCCACTCTTCTTTTCCATAAAGCACTCCCACACCGGTAGGTCCATATATTTTATGTCCGCTGAAAGCAAAAAAGTCAGCATCCAAATCCTGAACATCCACTTTCATGTGAGGAACACTCTGCGCCCCGTCAATCAAAACGGGAACACTGTGTGTATGGGCAGTCGCAATCATCTCTTTCGCCGGATTGACAGTGCCCAACACATTACTTACATGAGCGAAACTCACCAGCTTGGTCCGTTCCGAAAAGAGTTTCTCATATTCATCCAACAACAGTTCTCCCCTGTCATTCATGGGAATCACTTTCAGCACGATTCCTTTACGCGCAGCCTGTAACTGCCAAGTACAATATTGCTGTGATGCTCCATGACAGAAACAATCACTTCATCACCTTCCTTCATCTGACTGTCGGCAAAAGAAGAAGCCAACAGGTTGATACTCTCCGTCGTGCCCCGTGTAAACACGATTTCATTGCTACTGCGTGCATTTGATAAAAACGACGTACAGTCTCACGAGAAGCTTCATGCAACTCGGTAGCCTGCTGAGACAAGAAATGCACACCACGATGCACATTGGCATTGACCGAATAATATTCATCGGTTATGGCTTCAACCACTTGGCGCGGTTTCTGAGTGGTAGCCCCATTATCCAGATAAATAAGCGGCTTTCCATACACCTCCCGATCTAATATCGGAAAATCTTCTCTTACTTTTTGTATATCGTACATGACGTCCTATTTACATATCGCACATCCCTGACATTTATTCAACTCACCACGGAAGCGTTTTTCCACCAACAAATGCAAACGGTCTTTCAATGCATCCAGGCGGATCGTATCTATTACTTCATTGACAAAAGCAAACATAAGCAATAAACGTGCTTCCTTCAGACTGATACCACGCTGTTGCATATAGAACAACGCATTTTCATCTAGCTGACCGACAGTAGCTCCGTGAGAGCACTTTACGTCATCCGCATAAATTTCCAGTTGCGGCTGAGTGTACATATGGGCATCACGAGTAGCACAGAGGTTGCGGTTGGTTTGTTGGGAATTAGTATGTTGTGCTCCTTCACGTACCAATACTTTTCCGGCAAACGCACCTGTCGCCTGATCATCCAATACATATTTAAACAGCTCATTACTAGTGCAATCAGCAACCTTGTGGTCAATGAAAGTATGATTGTCCACCTGTTCATTCTTATCGGCAATGACCATACCACACAAATTGATCTCAGCTCCACGTCCGGCCAAAGTTACTTCAGTTGTATTACGCGTAGTACCGTTATGCAAAGTCATACCATTCAAAAGCACATTACTGTCTGCCTCCTGGTTCACATAGAGGTTACTGAAACGCACTGTGCTGGTATGGGTTTCTTCCAGTTCATAAAGATCGAAAGTAGCATTTTCTTTTGCAAAGACCTCAATAACCTGAGTAGAAAGGAAATTTACATTATCCATGGCATGATCACAAATCAACAGACGAGCCTGCGCACTTTCTTCCAGCACAACCAGCACACGGCGGTTCACCATAAAATTAACATCAGCACGCAATATATTCACCAGTTGAATGGGTTTGTCCACCACCACGCCTTTCGGCACATACAGCATAAAGCCATCCTGGGCAAAAGTAGTATTGAAGGCGGTCACACCATCCTTGGAAGTATCTGCCAACTTGCCATAATACTGCTTGACCAAAGCCGGATATTGTTCAGACAGCTCTTTCAAGCTGCCAAGCAACACTCCTTCCGGCAATTGCGCCTTCGGCAAAACTTTACGATAAAAAGCATCATTTACTACAAAATAAAGAGCGGTACTCATATTAGGTACATCGCACTTGAACACTTCATACGGATTCACCGGAATGTCGAGTCTGTTCAAATTCAAACCATAATCCGGCTCGAACAATTTGCTCACATCCGTGTATTTATACTTTTCCTGCTTGCGGTAGGGAAACCTAATTTTTCGAAATCTGCGAAAGCTTGCGCACGGGGAGCGTTCAGCACCTCGGCACTATGCTGGCAAATCATCGCCTCACATTGAGAAAAGAGATCAATATATTGTTGTTCTGCTCTCATAATCACTTTCTTCTTTAGGCATCCAATATTATTCTCCCAACTCGGCTTTTATCCAGTCGTAACCACGCTCTTCCAGTTCCAAAGCCAATTCGGGACCCGCAGTTTTTACAATACGTCCTTTATACAATACATGTACAATATCCGGTTTGATATAATCCAGCAACCGTTGATAGTGTGTAATGACGATACAACTTGTTTCGGGAGTCTTCAGTTTATTCACACCCTCGGCTACAATACGCAACGCATCAATATCAAGACCGGAATCCGTTTCATCCAAAATACTCAACTTAGGCTCCAGCATAGCCATCTGGAAGATCTCATTGCGCTTCTTCTCACCACCGCTGAATCCCTCGTTTACCGAACGGTTTGCCAATTTATTATCCAATTCTACCACAGCCCGTTTCTCGCGCATCAGCTTCAAGAACTCACTGGCTGTTAATGCAGGAAGGCCTTTATATTTACGCTGCTCGTTTACCGCCGCACGCATAAAGTTCACCATACTGACTCCGGGAATCTCCACCGGATATTGGAAAGACAAAAACAGACCCTCATGGCTGCGATCCTCAGGATTCAAAGCCAACAAATCTTTTCCTTCAAAGGTCACCGAACCTTTCGTTACCTCAAAAGCCGGATTGCCTACCAACACAGACGAAAGGGTACTCTTTCCGGAACCGTTGGGTCCCATAATAGCATGAACTTCACCTTTCTTTATGCTTAGATTAATACCTTTCAATATTTCTTTGCCATTGACACTGGCATGTAAGTCTTTTATCTCTAACATAATTCTATTAAATTCTTAGTTCTTCATTTATCCTACACTTCCCTCTAAAGAAATAGCCAGCAGCTTCTGTGCCTCTACCGCAAACTCCATTGGAAGTTTATTCAGTACTTCTTTTGCATATCCATTGACAATCAACCCAATAGCGTCTTCCGTAGGAATACCGCGCTGATTGCAATAAAACAACTGGTCTTCGCTGATCTTGCTGGTTGTCGCCTCATGTTCCACCACAGCAGTCTCATTATGAATATCCATATATGGGAATGTATGAGCACCGCACTGGCTCCCCAGCAACAAAGAGTCACACTGACTGTAATTACGGGCATTGTCTGCTTTCTGAGCCACACGTACCAGACCACGATAAGAGTTCTGGCTCTTTCCGGCACTGATTCCTTTACTAACAATGGTACTACGGGTATTTCTACCTAAATGAATCATTTTAGTCCCCGTATCAGCCTGCTGATAGTTATTCGTTACTGCCACCGAATAGAATTCAGCAGTAGAATTATCTCCACTCAAGATGCAACTGGGATATTTCCAAGTAATGGCCGATCCGGTTTCCACCTGTGTCCAGCTCAATTTGCTATCCACTCCTTTGCAATGGCCACGTTTTGTCACAAAGTTATATACTCCTCCTTTGCCTTCGGCATCTCCCGGATACCAGTTCTGTACGGTAGAATATTTCACTTCCGCACGGTCATGCACCACAATCTCCACTATGGCCGCATGTAATTGGTTCTCATCCCGCATAGGGGCCGTACATCCTTCCAGATAAGAAACATAACTATCATCATCCGCAACAATCAGTGTACGTTCAAACTGACCGGTATTAGCCGCATTGATACGGAAATAGGTGGAGAGTTCCATAGGACAACGCACTCCTTTCGGAATATATACAAACGATCCGTCACTGAACACTGCCGAGTTCAAGGCTGCAAAAAAATTATCCCGCGTCCAACCACCGAACCCAGATATTTCTTCACCAAATCGGGATGTTCACGCACCGCTTCACTGAACGAACAAAAAATAATCCCTTTTTCCAACAAGGTTTCTTTAAATGTAGTCTTGACGGATACAGAGTCCATGACAGCATCTACTGCCATACCACTCAACGCCATTTGTTCCTCCAAGGGAATACCTAATTTATT
>ENA-OQER01000009-OQER01000009.1-human-gut-metagenome-genome-assembly--contig:-NODE-9-length-99740-cov-5.734041_pt1 | contig 99740 bp, 116 predicted proteins | sample MGYA00242797_ERZ504639 | MGnify/ENA primary metagenome ERZ504639 (study PRJEB26092, sample SAMD00036306) | human gut metagenome | host: Homo sapiens | study: EMG produced TPA metagenomics assembly of... | reverse complement strand
CATTGTGGGGTAAGGGGAAGGTATGCACAAATCGGACAAAATTCACGCTCATACTATCATGATGCATAGTGTTCAAGCTCTTTACTGCAATTGAGATTGCCATTGAGATTGCTTGCGGATTTTAGGTATTTATATTTGTTTGACGAGAATATCTTTATTTGCCGACAAAGGTACATAACTTTTCGGAAAAATATGTTTCTAAAATATATAAATAGACAGCTGTGGGGAAAATGTGGGGAAAAATTAGATAATTAAAAAGGCTAAATGACTGGAAATAATCACTTAGCCTTTTAATCCGTACCCAGACCCGTACTTCGTAATTGCTGCGCCCATCATTCAAGACTGTCAAATCGGGTCTTTCCTGTCAAGCCAATGATGCCTATGCGTATGCCAAACACATGGATTACGGATTTCTCGTTCCGTGAACAAACACTTTATCCGCAACTCTGCTATGTGGTGTATTGGCTTAACTCCATTTCTATGGGCAACACTTTTGTTGCAGATTTCAAGCAGCTTTTATCGAAATACCCATCAGTAAGAACTCGTTTATTAGGCTTTCCTCATAATTGGGAACAAGAGCCTTTGTGGAGATAAAATAATTGCCCTGTTTCTTAAAAAGCACTGGGGCAAACCAGCTCCGTCTTTAATTGTTTCCAATAAATGGATTGTTTCAAGCCCCTATAGAAAGAGAACAAAAATTCCTGTGTGAAAATTAATCTACGACAAGGAGCAAGCAAGGAGCAATATCAAACAAAAATCAATACCTTTGCAGTACATATGAGATAGACCAAAACAAAAGTGGAATATCGGAAACGAATAGCAAGGAAAAGAGAAGAAACGACCCAAGTTGATGTCCTTTTTGAGTTAATAATCAATAAAAGCGTTAAATCTTCACCTTTTAGAATGTGCAATTAAAAATAACAACCATATTTCTGACTTATTATCTATAAAATATTGAGTAATAATCGGTTGTAAATACTACTTATGTTTTCAATACATCATGTGCCTCTTGCCATTTGCTTTGGTAGAGGTAAACCTTTCCCAATAGCCTAATGCAGCTCCACGGGTAGCGCGTCCCATATCTGTAGCAGCATATTGACTACGTTGTGGCAACACATCAGCAGCGGCTTTTAAATCATCTTCAATGAACTTATATACATCTTCGGCCGAAGCGCGGGTAATACCTTGTATTTCTTCGGGCAACAGGAAGCCTGTAATGAGAGGCACACCACCAAAATTCTTCACAAGTTCAAAATAGAAGTATCCACGGAGAAAACGTGCTTCGCTACAAGCCGGTTCTTCATTTCTTCATCTGAGAAATCAGCTTGTGAAATGCGTTCCACTGCGATATTGCAACGTAGAATGCCTTTGTATCGATACTGCCAAAAGTTGGAGATGGCACCATTGCTTTGTCCGGTACCTTGATAGTGGGCCAAAGAAATATAGTCACTTTGACTTTGGCTGGTATTGCCCATCCAACCGTCATCACTACACATCTCGGAAAGCAACCATACTGTGTTGATATTCCACCATCCGCCAAAAGTAATGGCTGGTAACAACCAGTAATAAATGCTTCGGCTTCTTCTGCACTTTGGAAATAAGTATCCAAATTTTGTTGCCCGCGCACTTCCTCTGTTAGGAAATCCTCACAAGAAGTGAATGTCAGCGAGGCAATCATTGTTAATATTGTTAATATCTTTTTCATGGTTTATACCTTGAGGGTTAAAATTTTAAATCAATTCCAAATAAGAAAGTACGTGGGTTAGGATAAGCGATGCCGTCAATACCGGTTTCAATTACACTGCCATCTTTACCAATCTGTGGACGTTCAGGATCCATACCTGAGTAGCTGGTGATAGTGAAAGGATTTTGAGCCGACAATGAGAGACGCAATTCGGTTCCGTTCAACCACTTCTTGGGGAGTGTGTAACCCACTTGTAATAGTTTGCAACGCATATAAGAGCCGTCTTCTACAAAGAAACTTGAAACGCGTGTGTAATTCTGATTCAAATCATTGTAGGACAGACGAGGAATATCGTTGCTGGTTCCTTCGCCATGCCATGCTTTCTGCAATGTACCTGCCCAAACGTTTTGCCCACTTACGCCGGAGTATAAACCTTTGGTCTTATTGAAAATATCATTACCGAATGTACCATAGAAGTTGGCTGTGAAATCGATGTTTTTATAGCTGAAACCCAAGTTCAAACCTACCATCAAATCGGGATATGGGTTACCGATCCATGTTTTATCATTTTCATCTAGAACTCCGTCATGATTCAAATCCTTAAAGCGAATGTCACCGGGTTGGGCATTGGATTGTACCAGCTTGCCATTTTCGTTGGTGTGAGCATAAACTTCATCCCAATTTTGGAAAATACCATCGCTACGTAGCCGTAGAAGCGTGAAATCAAGCCACCGTCTTCATTACGGATAATTTGGTCGCTGTTGAAACCTCCAGTTTGGATAGGACCGTCACCGGAGAATTTAACAGCTTTATTTTTCACTGCGGAAAGGTTCAATCCCACATTATATCGGAAGTTTGCTACTTTGTCGTGCCAGTTCAGACTTAATTCCCAGCCGCTAGCTTTCATACTACCTATATTCATCCATACTGTACTGTTCCAGTCGGGGTATCCGATGGCGAAGATATTTTGTTTCTGATAGAGCATATCAGAAGATTTCTTTTGGAAATACTCAAAGGTCATGTCTAGACGGGAGTCAAGGAAGGACATATCCACACCTACGTTCCAGTCTTCTACTGTTTCCCATTTTAGCAAATTATTGCCAACGCCTGATACCATAGTACCTGAAACACGTCCTGGAGCTGTACCGAATACATAATCAGATTGTCCTAACAAAGTCAGCGTAGCATCATTATCTATGTTTTGATTACCTACACGTCCCCAACCTCCGCGTAATTTCAAGTTACTGAAAATCTTCTGGTCTTGCATGAAACTTTCACTGATGATACGCCATGAAGCAGAAACAGAAGGGAAGATGGCATATTTGTTTCCTTTGGGGAAACGAGAAGAACCATCTGCACGAATAGAAGCTGTTAGATAGTAACGATTGTCATAGTTATACATCACGCGTCCTAAATAAGATACTAATGTGCTGTAAGCAGTTTTACCTTCTGACTTTTGGTTTTGTGTACCGGCATTTACTTCCTGCATTTGATCCATATTATTAGGAACATCGTCACGTGAGGCTTTTGATTGGAATTCAGCAAAGCGTTCAGCTGTAAAGCCACCCATTACATTAATATTATGCTTTTCTGCAAAAGTCGTGATGTAAGTAGCAGTATTAGTCCAGTTCCAATCAAGCCATTCCTGCATTTCACGGGAAACATTACTTAATGTAGATTGTTCCAAAGCATCAATATAGAATTCAGGAGTGAATTTGTCTGTACGGCGGAAGTGTGCATTAGCGCCGAACTGCGTGCGCAGGGTCAGTTTTTGAATAGGGTTTATCTGTAAATAAGTATTTACAATTGTACCCATTTCACGGGAGTGGGAATTTTGGCGAGCCAATGAACCGGCAGGGTTCCACTCCTGGTTGTTGTAAGAACGCTGATAGTTATTGAATTCGTTATCCACCCATTGATCTTCCGGCTTGAATATAGGAGTTGTGGGGTCCATAGACATGGCAGCTGAAAAAAGATCGGGGGTATCATCCCATGATTCTACACGTGGGGCAATGTCGAAACCCATTTTTACATATTTATTAAATGTATATTCTGTATTAAGGCGTGCGTTGATTTTGTCCCAATAACCATAGTCATATTGTGAATTGTTACGGTAGTAACCCATACTCAGGTTATAAACCAGTTTGTCTGAACCACCGGAGATATTGAGTGAGTAATTTTGCACTAAAGCAGTTTTGTTGATTACTTCGTCCCACCAGTCTGTTCCTCCGGGATTGGTAGTAGCGCCTGTATCATTCCAAATAGAAGTTCCTCCGTCATTTGTGTATCGGGTATTGAATACTTCTTTATATTCGGCGGCATTAGCCATTTTGGGTTTTGACAATGTTTGGAAACCTGCAGATGCATTAAAACTGATATTTGTTTTTCCTGCCATTCCTTTTTTGGTTGTGATTAGAATGACACCGTTAGAAGCACGTGTTCCGTAAATGGCAGCAGCCGAAGCGTCTTTTAAAACTTCCATAGATTCAATGTCATTACTGTTTAGGAAGTTGATGTTTGTACCTACCGGCATGCCATCTACTACATACAAAGGATCGGTTCCGTTTACTGTTGTTACACCACGGATTAGAACTTTTGGTTGTGCGCCCGGACCACCACCACTGGTTACTTGAACACCGTTGATTTTACCTTGCAAGGCGTCCATTGCATTACCGGTTACAGTTTCGGTAATTTCTTTTCCTTTTACGGTAGATATAGAACTGGTCAGGTCACTTTTTTTCACGGCTCCATAACCAATAACCACTACTTCGTCCAGTAATTCACTGGCATCTTTCAGCACTACATTGATAACGGTTTGTCCGTTTACCTTTATTTCTTGAGTCTCATATCCTATGCTGGAGAACACAAGTACGGCATCCTTGGCAACATCGTTTAGTGAATAATCACCATCAATACTTGTAATAGTACCTGTACCTGTACCTTTTACTTGCACTGTTGCACCAATCATCGGTTCTTTATCTGAAGCCGAGGTTACTACACCTTTTACAGTGATGGTCTGCGCATAGCTACATAGACTTGTCAGCGCAAGACACAATAATAATATTTGCTTTTTCATATCTTAAATCTAATGTTACTTGTTAATTGGCCGGAATGAGTTTAGCTCTTTCCAAATGAGCGTCGAATATAAGTTTATAATTCCCTGTGACGTTCACTGTTGGTTTTGCCCAATTGTCACCTACATGATCGGGTTTGGTCCATGCCGGATTGGTATATTTGGCTTCTTTACCATAATATCCGAAGATCTCCGGTTCGTCTGAGTTGTCTACACGCCACGTGCAATAATTCCACCATCCGTCGGAGTGCCAGTTATGAATAACGAAATTCATTTTAGTACCTGCCTCCAGGGAATAGGGGGTATCCAAATAGAACAGGTGAGGATTGGTCTTATCTTGAGTGAAACGCAGGACTTCAGTTGGGCTACTGGTCATATATCCGAAATAGAATTCCTGTAACCACGAACCACCGTCACCCCATGTGTCAAGGCTGATAGAACCGTATGTGTGAGGTATGGGGTCTACAGCATCGGCAATTGAGTAAGTTTTCAGATTGTATGTACTGTTCTTCACATCAATATTAATTTCATAATAAACATTGGCTTGGTCAAGTACGATTGGCATTGCTGTTTCGGGATCGTCTGTCAGTTTGGTGTTATCCTCTGGATCAAGCCCGAAACAAATAGGAGTGAAGTCACTCTTTTGTGGTAAGAAGAATATTTTAGTTCCGGCTTTTTGACAGTAATAATTTGCTTTATACTGATATTCACCTGTATGTTCAATTACCATCGGTACCCCGAATATATCACTATTCAGTTCTTCGGCAGTTGCCACATCTGCCAGATACATTTTGGGAAAATCCGGCATTTCTGAGATATTCAATACACTGGTGGTAGTGGTTGAGTTTTCTTTCTTGTCAAAAGCGGTAATTGTCACATTATAACTTTTCGGTTCATTGGGGAATACTATTATTTCGGCAAAGTTCAATGAACTTTTTCCATCAGCATCTACACGGCGGTTGTCAAACCCGTCTATACCTGGAATATTAATTGTGACATAATCCAATGCACGATCATCTGTAGCCGTGAACCGAAGATTGAATTTCGTTTCATTTTTCATTAATACTGTAACAGTGGCATCCGGGGCAGCAGAAAATACCGGAGCTGCAAAATCTCCGTCCATTGTGATTAATACATCTTGAGATATACTGCGTCCTCCTACATCGGTTACAGTAACTTTGACTGTGAAACGTTCGCCGATTTCATTTCGGTTTATGTCAAAGTAATAACTTAAATCATAACTCTCTTGCGGAGCACCATAGATTTCGATTAAATCAATTGTCTTGTTCAAATGCAGGTCGGCACATTGTAGCTGATAGAAGCAATACCGTCTTTGTCTTCTAATGTCCTTCAATAGTAAATCGATGTCCCGCTCCGGACTCGATGTGGTCTGTTGCTAATGTCATTGTTGGATTTTGCCCGTCTACATCGGGGTAGTCGTTATCATCACTACATCCCGTACATAGGTTTGCAGTTACAAGAAAAGCCCATAACATGGCACCATACAAATGTTTCTTTTTCATATTTTATTAGTATTTGAAGATTAAACATCTACTCTAATAGAGGACGAATTAAATTCGTTAGTGGTGCAAATGTACGTGAAGAAGAATTAAAATCCTGATATAAATCTTGCAGAAAAGGGAGGTAAATCTTGCAATGCATGATTTATGTATCTAAAATACAGACTTTATTTGTATTTTTGAACCATATTATTTAACAATGTGTACACTGATGCTATGAGAAAGATATTCGTACTTTGGCTCTTGCTGCTGCCGGTTGTTTCATTGGCACAACCTTATTCTGTTAAGCAGCTTGGTATAGAGAAGGGATTATCCAATAATTATGTGGTGAGCATTGCTCAAGACAAACAGGGCTTTCTGTGGTTTGCCACGGAGGAAGGGTTGAACAAATTCGATGGTACCCGTTTCATTACTTATTTGAAGAATGAAGATTTGACAAGGCAGGGTATAACAGGCAATGAACTGAATTGTTTGTTGGATGATCCTCAGGATTCTATCCTTTGGATAGGCACGCAAAGGGCCGGTCTGAATGCGTATGACTATGTAAATAACACTTTTCTTTGCTATAGGCATGATGGCGAGAACCCCGAAAGTCTGATAACGGATGATGTTACTAAGATTGTGGCAGCTACAGATGGTAATCTTTGGATTACGACATATTGGCGGGGAGTAGATTATTTCGATAAAAAGGCTGGAAAATTCATTCATTACAATACTCAAACAGTTCCGGGATTGGCTAGCGATAATATTTGGTCGGTTGTTGATGGAGGAGATGGAAGTTGTATATGGGGCATGTGCATCATGGATTCAGTGTGTTGTCTCTTAAAGATAAAAAAGTAAAGAACTTTATGCATGACCCTGAAGATCCGGTCAGTTTGCCAGGTAATGGGGTAACTTGCATTTATAAGGACTTAAGCGGTAATATTTGGCTGGGAACAGACCGGGGGCTGGCACTGTTCAATCCGGAAGCCGAAAATTTTATCCATTTTCATCATAGTGAGGACGGGGTTCCTCATACCGTATTTGATATCAGACAATTTGATGGGAATAAACTTTGGATTGCCATGGAATTTGGAGGAATAGCCATTTTGGATTTAACGCAACGTATGTTTCTTTCTCCTGACCAAGTGCGTTTTCAATATATAAAGGAAGGGGATGATGAATACAGTCTCTCTAATTCTACTGTACGTTGTTTGTTTCAGGACTCCTTTAAAAATGTATGGGCTGGTATGTGGGGAGGTGGAATTAATTTTCTTAGCCATGAATCTTCCTATTTTAATGTTTATAGTTATTCTCCTATCCAGCATTCGGGTAGTAGCCTGAATAATAAGACAGCAAGTAGTGTATGCGTAGCAAGGGATGGAAAGTTATGGATCGGAACCGATGGGGGAGGCATCAATGTATTTGATAAAGGCAAGCGGGTGGCGGTTTATAAAGAAGAAACCGGTGATTTGACTGATAATTCCATACAGGCTGCACTTTGTGATTCGGAAGGAAACCTTTGGTTTGGATCGTTTATGGGAGGAGTGGATTTTTATGATGTGAAAAAGAAAAGTTTTCACCAGATTTTTCCTAAAGATAAAACAGGGGAAGATGTGCGTGCACTGTATGAAGATGCAGAATATGTATGGATAGGAACTAGTAATGGCATCTATAAGGTACGCTTGCATGATAAAGGCATTGCAGATCATTATACAGTAGAGAATAATCTGGTGAGATGTATCTCGAAAGATAATCTTAATCGTTTATGGATTGGTACTTTCGGAGGAGGATTAGGGGTTTTTGATGAACATTTTCAGTGCGTTAAACTTTTTAACGTGACTTCTCTTTTTCCCTCTAATACTATCAATACTGTTTATATGGATAGTCAGAACAGAATGTGGATAGGAACGGGAGAAGGTCTGGTTTGTTTTCCATCCTCTCAGAGTTGGGACTATAAAGTATATCGCAGTGAGGAGGGTTTGTCCAATGTCCATATACGTGCCATTACGGAAGATAATCATGGAAATATATGGGTGAGCACCAATAAAGGTATCAGCTGCTTGTTGAAAGACAAGGAGGTTTTCTATAATTACGATCATTGGGATAATGTGCCTATGGGCAATTTCATGAGTGGAAGTGTGGCGGAAGCTAAGGATGGAACACTTTATTTTGGCTCAATCAATGGCTTATGCCGTTTTAATCCAGATCAGGTATTGGAAAAACGAGAGTCACCTGCTGCAATTATTACGGAGATGCGTATATTCGGCCCGTTGCGTGATACGGACAGTAATGAAAAGGTGATGGCGCTTGAAGGCCAGTCGGAAGTACGTTTAAGCTATATGCAAAATAACTTCAGCGTCACCTTCAATATACAGAATTATGCCTTGGCCGATCAAGTGGAATATGCTTATATGTTGAAAGGGTTGGAAAATTCATGGTATACAGTAACCGATCCTAATAATGTGACTTCTGTAATATACCTCCGGGAAATTATTGTTTTCAGGTAAAGACAAGAATACGGAATCAGGAATGGGCGGATGAGATAGCTTCTCTGGATATCCGTATTGACCCGCCTGTATGGCTTACGTGGTGGGCCAAGTTATTTTATATTCTTTCGGGTGTTTCTGTCCTGTATTTTATTCTTCATGCCTATAAAAAGAAACTGGATATGGAGTCTCTCTATGAGTTGGAGAAGAAAAATCATGAGCAGGAACAGGAGCTGAATAATGAGCGTTTACGTTTCTATACCAATATCACACATGAGTTGCGTACCCCTTTGACGTTGATTCTGGGACCGTTGGAAGATATGCAGAAAAGTAATTCTTTATCAGGGAAAGATTCACAGAAAATATCGGTTATCCATCAAAGCGCCATCCGGTTGTTGAACCTGATTAATCAGATACTGGAGTTCAGAAAAACGGAAACCCAAAACAAGAAATTATGTGTAAGTCGTGACAATCTGGCAGCCCTTGTACACGAGATCGGACTGAAGTATAAGGAATTGAACCGGAAACCTGAGATTGATTTCTGTCTTGAGATTGAGCAGGAAGATATGTCTTTGTTTTTTGATAAGGAGGTAGTAACGATTATACTGGATAATTTGATCTCCAATGCTATAAAATATACAGAGAAAGGAACTATAACTTTAGGATTACATCAGGTGGTCCGGAATAATATACACCATACGGAAATCAGTGTGAGTGACACCGGTTTCGGTATTGCTCCCGATGCATTGCCTCATATTTTTGACCGTTATTATCAAGAGGGAAGCGAACATCAGGCTTCAGGAACAGGTATTGGTCTGGCTCTGGTAAAGAACCTGGTAGTTTTGCATGAGGGGGAGATCAGGGTTGAAAGTTCTTTGAATGTGGGAAGTACTTTTTATGTCAGTCTGCTGACGGATAACACGTATCCTCATGTGCTGCATGCTGACTCGACGGAGAAAACTTCCGATGAAAAGGACGAAAAAGAAGAAAATATAGAACCTGTGCATAGTGGTAAGCGTATTCTGCTGATAGTGGAAGATAATAGGGACATCTGTGATTATATTGTAGAATCTTTCTCGGACGATTTTGAAGTGAGGACTGCCGCCAATGGTGAACAAGGTTTGGAACAAGCGTTGGGCTGCATTCCTGATATTATAGTCAGTGATATCATGATGCCGGTGATGAACGGTATCGTGATGTGCCGGAAATTGAAAGAAGACTTGCGTACCAGCCATATTCCCATTATTTTGCTGACGGCAAAGGATTCTTTGCAAGATAAGGAAGAAGGGTATCAAGTAGGTGCTGACTCTTATCTGACAAAGCCTTTCAGTGCTACTTTGTTGCATAGCCGTATCCATAATTTGCTTGAATCCCGCAAGTTGTTGGCAGAGCGTTTTAATACGAATCCCATACTCATTGACAAACGTGCGGCAGTAACCGAGTCTATGAATAAATTGGATAATGAGTTCCTTGAGAAGATTAACAAGCTGATTGAAGATCGTCTTTCTTCTGAGAAAATTGATATCGGTTATTTGTCGGACGCCATGTGTATGAGTAATTCTACCCTATATCGGAAGATGAAGGCATTGACCGGACTTTCCACCAATGAATATATCCGCAAAATAAAGATGCAATATGCGGAACGTCTGTTATTAGAAGGGAAATACAATATTTCAGAGGTCGCATTCAAGGTGGGAATTAACAGTACGGTCTATTTCCGTCAGTGTTTTAAAGATGAATTCGGTATGGCTCCTTCTGATTATCTGAAAAAGATAAAACCGGAATAGAGTGGTTGTGTAAGCCGTTTCTTCCATATAGTTAAGCCTTTTTTTTTACAGTCATCTGCTACAGACTCCGCCAGTGACTGTAAGGTCTGCTTAGGTGGACTATACAGTCTGCTGCAATGGACTCTACGGTCCATTGAGGGAGTCTGTAGTAGGTAACCGTAAGAAAAGGCTTAATTGTAGCAAGAAAAGCCTTAGTTAATGGGGAGATTGGACTTTGAAGGAAAGTTGCTGTTTCTCAATTTGTATGTTTATAAATGATTGTAGACTGCTTTCACCGTTTCCCATTTATAATAAGGAGCAATAGGGCTGTCAATGGGTAATTTGACTTCATTTTCATTATGTAGCAATTTTACAATAACTTCTCCTTGTTTATTCTTGAAAAAGATTAATTGAAGGTTGGCTCCCATAGGTGAAACACGGAAATCTTGCCAGGCCAGGTAATATCGGTCGGGATCTGTTTCTTGATTGGAGCATCCTTCTACTTGCATGAGTGCCAACAGACGGATCAGGTTGGTATCATGTCCGAAACGGAGGGTGGCGCAAGGAGTTCCTTCACGGATGGCGCGGTCGGCACTTTCTATAATATTCTTCAATAAAGATTTTGCACTCTCGGGGGCTGCTCCCTGATTGACGGGAGCATTGGCATTGCAAATATACATCCGATAATTCACAGACTGCCAGATACCGAATAATTCTTCTTTTTCAAACAAATCATAAAAGGATAGAGGCAACTCTACATCTTGCATGTCGGAAGCAATCCAATAAAGTCCCATCATGAGCTCGCGGGGATTCCTGACTTCTTTGGGATTTTTGAAAAGTGAAGTGATTAAACGTTCCGGATGAATATGATTTTCTTCGAATGTATGGAAAGCTGTTCTCCATGGCGCACTTGCCGAACCCAGCTTTTCGGCTTCGGGTGAAGTATAGGCAATGTAGTCCATGTGTCTTTGGTTGGCTTCGCGGGTGATCTGGAGGGAGGGGGTTAGTTCTTTCAGTTGTTCTGTGAATGCGGACATGCTCATGATACAACGTACGGAAACGCTCGAACGTGCTGATATGTTGGCGCTGTCCCGGAATATATGGGGATATTGTTGATAAAGCCGTTTGGCAATGGCTTTATGTTGTCGTTCTCCTAATGGGGTCAGGTTTCCTCCGCGCCCACGGGCATTTTCCCATACTTTCTGGAGTCTGAGCCTCACATCTTCACCTAATCGGTAAGTCCTGATTTATTGTGAAACGTATCAAAAACACGAATGACTTCTAGATAACGTTCGTCCGAAGTCATCCAGCGGGACCCATGGCGTCCGTAATGGCTGACGTAGAAAGGACTGTAACCTTCGGGTACCGGAGTTTGTATGCCGTTTGGTGTGGGATAAGCATAATAGATGCTGCCCATTTTTCCGGGCTGTGGATGATCTCTTCTTTCAGATTGTGTGGGGGAGAGTTACGGGGCTACTTTCCAATTGATGCCGAGCGGATTATTTTGTATTTCCCATATCAGAGGGAAATCCGGATTATCCATAATCCACATTTCGCATCCGTCTACTGAGTCGTTTACATGCAGTAAGGAATAGCCCATAGCTTGTGACTTCGTATCAGCCAGTTGGTATTCTGTCTGATTATAATGAAATGCCTTTTGGCTTTTCAATTCCTGAAAAGCGGTTGCTGAAAGTAGGGCAAAGGTTTCTTGAATGGGGAGACAGATATGCTGTCCGTCTTCCGGCTGTAAGAAGCTTAGTCTGACCGCCGTTTTTAAAGCTTCTTGGGGCATGGCGTAGCTGCCTGATTGCCATCGGGTGTTTCTTTCAATTCCCCAATGTAGATAAAGGGTGTCGTTGGACTGATTGAAAGTAAATTGGTACTTCGGGTTTGTCCATGCAGTTTAAATACAAATAACAGAGGGTTGGTAATGATATCTTGTGCCATTACATTTCCCATCAGGCTGCCGATAAGCAGAAAGTATATAAAAAGTTTTTTCTTCATCGTATGTTACTCTTTAGATTCAGGAAATAGTTTGCTCCCCCAGTTACCGGGACTGGGGCCCATTTTTAAAACCAACTCGCCTCCTTTGATGATATCATTATGGCGGATGGCGGAATATGGATAATTCTTTCCATTTAATAATATCGACCGGATATACTTGTTCTTTTCGGAAAGCCCTTCGGTTTTGATCGTGAATGTTTTGCCTTCCTGTAAATGGAAACGACTCTCTGTCAGTAGAGGGGTATGGATTAAATAATAGTCTTGTCCGGCATTGGGGTACAACCCCATCATGTGGAATACCAACCACGATGACATGGCTCCGGAGTCATCATTTCCGGGAAGACCGGCAGAACCGTCATTATAGTTTTTCTGGATAATTTCATGGATGCGGTCGCCGCTTTTATCCGGACGCCTACCAGTGGTATAGGCAGGGAGTGAGGAAGGAGGGTTCATTATTCACATTGAAGAAACCCTTGTCAAAGAAAATATCCAGCCGTTCGTCAAACTTCTCTTTTCCGCCACATTGTTCAATGAGTCCGGGTACGTCATGCGGAATGCTGAGTGAATATTCCCAGGAGGAGGCTTCATAAAAGAACATGTTCCACCAAGGAGTATACCAAGGACCTTCAAAGGTAACGGGAGTATATGTGAAGGTGGGTTTCTGGATATGGGAGTTTCCGAAAGGTATTTTGTCTAACCAGTTTCCTTCTTTATCCCGGGGAAGTATGAATCCTTTGACTCCTGCATGTTCATAATCGGCCCGCCACAAGTTCTTCCAGTTGGAAGATTGTTTCAAGTATTGCTGGTACAAGTCTGTCTTGCCTAGTCCTTTTGCTACTAAGGCTATGGTATAATCACAATAGGAGTATTCTATTGTGCGGTTTCCGGCTCGGGGAATACCGTATGGAATATATCCCAATTCCAGATAAGGAATCAGTCCGCCTCTTCCCTCCGCTTCTTCGTTACCTCCGGGCGGTATGGTCGCATCTTTCAGCATAGCTTCCAAAGCCAGATGGTAATCTATGTTTGGTAGTCCTTTTACAAATGCATCGGCTATAACAATTTCGGCGTTGGAGCGCCTTGTGTCCGTCCGTTACAATTTCCGCTTCGTGCATCAGGCATGTAGCCGTCCCGTTTATAGATATTGATCAGTGAACGTACAATGTCTGTTTCTCTTTGAGGGTCAATCAGTGTGATAAGTGGAGTTGAGGTGCGGTAGGTGTCCCAGATAGCATAAAAATCATCATAATAAGGTTCCGGATCACTCCATAATGGATTTTCACCGGTACGGTCTACAGGCATTAACATGGTATGATAGATACCGGTATAAAACATACGCTTATATTTTTCGGGTGTATTTGAGGCTATATCAATGCGTTGCAATAAGTTTTCCCATTGTGCCAATAAGGCTTGCCGGGTGTCCTCAAATGACCAATGAGGTATTTCGTTCCATACATTCTCTCTGGCTTTGAGAGACTGATAAATGAAATTCCGACTTTCAGTTGAATGGTATTTGCAGAAGAAGGGAAACGCAACAAAGCTCCGGTTTTTTGTTGGGAGTCTGGCTGGTATCGTTCATTGCTGATCTGGTTTCCTTTCCATGTGGCCGTTTGTACAAAGGGATGGTCGGTTACTGCATAAAAATAAACGGTGTAGGCACGTCCGTTATTCCAACCTCCGCGAATACGGGTATATCCCATTACTTCGTGATCGGATATGATTTGAATTTCCGAACCTACAAATTGTTGTGCTTCGCGGGCATCGGGGGTCGGTTGTTCACCCAGGAAGAAGCCGGCGTCAACCAACAGGGATTTTAAGGAATCTTCGGGATAGGTGAATCGGTAGAATGAGGCGCGTGGAGCAGTTGTTATTTCAGTATATATGCCTGTTCTCTGGAATTCGGTAGCATAATAGCCCAAGCGGATTGTTTCATCTTTGCGATAGTCTATATGATTGAGCTGATCCATACCTTTGCCAAAAGGCATGACAAGTATGTTGCCATATTTAGGACCTCCTCCTGTCCCGCTGACGTGTACTTGGGAGAAACCGTTGACTTGTTCGGGCATAGGCAGCCAACCACTATTGATGGACAGTGCAATCGGGCGATGGTTTCACCATACCATAAGGCAGGAGGGACCGATAAATACCCGTCCCAGTCCTTCCGAACCGATTTTGGGATCTACGTAATCAGAAAGTCTGGCTTCCTGTGCCGCGACCGTCACGGGCAGCAGCAGGAAGACCAGTCTTAACAAAGAAACTTTGAATGGAATGTGGGTCATAATTATTTCTTGTTTATTTTTACACGTATTGTATTCTTCTCTTTGATATCTCCTCCGGCTTGTGTCAATTGAGGGAAGGCCCAATAAATGTTACAGCCGGTAATCCGAATATCCGAAGCGGTGTCCAGATAGAAAGCATAAGTCTTGTCATATACAAAACCATCTCCGTTACAAGGACGTTTGTCATACACACCGCCTTCATAATCGGTACGTTTTAACAACTTGACATCTATTTCATCAAAATAGATATGGTGCACCTTCTCCGGAGTGTCTCCCCCTACGAAAATGCCGTTTTCACTAGTGCATTTAATCTGATTGAAGAAAATGTTGCTGACTTCTCCCGAGTGTCCTTTCGTTGCACCTTTGGGGAAACGCCAGCCTGCATCTTTATGATTGCCTACGGCACGAGGGTATGAGGTGACATAGATAGGTTCCGCTTTACCCCACCATACATCAGAATAGAACATACAGTCTACTAATATATTGGAGAAAATGACATTGCTCACAGTACCTTCATCCCGGTTTTGTATGCCGATGCCCCGGTTGCTGTTTTTGATAATGCAATTATTGAATAATACATTATCAATCTTGTCCATATTTTCCGAGCCTATCTTAATAGCGCATGAGCGTGAAGTCATGACGCAATTAGTCACTACAATATCTTCGCAAGAGCCATATTCTTCAAATTCCCGACGATTCTTCAGGCAAATGCAGTCATCACCCGATTCAATGAAGCAGTTTGCTATACGTACTTTTTTGGAGTGATCCACATCAATACCGTCACCGTTACGTATTTTTAGATTATTCAATAAAGAGATGCCGTCAATCAAAGCATCATAACAGCCTATCAGATGTACTGTCCAATAAGCACTGTTCCGGATCGTGATGTCACGGATAACGGTCTTCTCCACATTGATAAGGGTAAGCACATGTGGGCGTGGATCAAAATCAGTGACGGGCTTCAGTTCGTAGGAATCATCCAGTTCTTTGCCCATGAAGGCGATTCCGTTTCCGTCTATTTCTCCTGTACCGGTAATGGATATTTGTTTTAAGTCTTTTCCACTGATCCACATCATTCCTTCGCCACGGTTTTCGCGGAATGCGCTTTCTGTATAGATGCTTTCATCGGGGTTGGCTAGCAATCGGGAGTTGGGTTCCAAATGGAGATTCACATAGGATGCCAGTTGCAGTGGGCCACATAGAAAGGTGTGTCCGGCAGGAATGATTACGGTTCCTCCACCGGCAGCGGAACAGGCATTGATAGCACGTTGTATGGCGGCAGCATCATCTGTTTTGCCATCTCCTTTTGCTCCAAAGGCTATAATGTCATACGTATTTCCCTGATGGGGGGTGCTGCATCCTGCTACGAATAACAGAAAGCAGCATAAGAGGCTGATAATAGGTTGTTTCTTCATATCTATGTTTTTTTATTTTTGACGTTTATTTCATTGTTTCTGGAGGTAGGCTGAGGGTAGATGCTCCCCAGTTCGGGTTCGGATTCGGTCCCATCTGGAACTCTAACGTTCCTCCCTGTACTATATCCTGATGTGTAAAGTAATTCTTGTCATACTCTTTTCCGTTCAGGCGCGCCGACTGGATGTATACATTCTTTTCATTAGCGTTGTGGGCCAGTATGGTGAACGTCTTTCCATTTTCCAAACAGATGCTCATCCGGGGAAAAGAAGGGCTTCCTATTATATAATAAGGTGTACCGGGACATACCGGATAGAATCCCATAGCAGAAAATACATACCAGGCAGACATTTGCCCTGCGTCATCATTACCTGACAGTCCACCGGGAGCATTCAGATATTCTGTTTCCATAATATGACGCACCTCGCGTTGGGTTTTCCAAGGCTGTCCGGCATAGTTGAAGAGGTAGGCTATCTGGTGGCAAGGTTCGTTGCCGTGCCAGTAGCGGTGTTCGCTGAACATGGAATCCAGTTTGGCGATGTATTTTTCTTTTCCACCCATACATTCCATCAGTCCGTATACATCATGGGGGAGCATACCAAGTATAGTGGCAGGGAGCTCCTTCGGTGATGAAGCGGGTGAAGGAAAAAGCGTTACCGGTATCGCTGAGGAAACTGCCGTCAGCGTATCTGCCTTGGGCATATCCGGTGCCAGGGTTTATTACGTTACGGTAATATCGTGCACGTATCATTAGTGTATCATAAAGTTCTGTTTTTTGTGGATCAGGAAAGTTATCATCTGATGTTTCCAACTTTTGCAGAACTTGGGCCAATACGAAATCATCGTATGCATATTCTAAAGTACGTGATACTTGTTCGCAGGTGTGAAAGGCTTCCGGTACGCTGTCTTCCAAAGGAATGTATCCATATTTCAGATAAGAATTCAAGGCGCGTCGTCCCATTCCGTTTTTGTATTCTTCATAGGTGGAGGGGGTCTTGAATGCGTTCCGGAGCATTCCTTCGCAAGCTTTGTTGATATCAAAATTACGGATTCCTTTGATATAGGCATCTCCCAGTGCGGAGATGCAATGATCGCCTATCATGGCTGCGGTATAACTGTTCCAACAAGGGAATATAGGCAGCCAGCCACCTTGTTCATATTTGTCCACCAATGATTGCATCATGTCTCCGGCTTTCTTTGGGGTCAGGATATTGATTAACGGATGGAGAGCGCGGTAAGTATCCCACATACTGTAATCTTCATAGTAATTTCTACCGTTGGCTGATTGTCTGAACGGGTGTCCTGTGGAGAAAGAAGGGTAGCGCCCGTCTACATCATTGAATGTACGTGGCAGGAATGAGGCACGGTAGAGTGCTCCGTAAAATTTTTCTTTATCGTTTCGGCTGTTTGTCTGTACTGTAACTTGTGAAAGCCTTTGTTCCCAGATGGAGTTCAGTTCCTGCCGGGTGCGGTCAAAATCCCAATGAGGTATCTCGGTGTCCAGATTCTTTTGAGCGCCTTCCATGTCAGTAAAAGAGGAAGCGGCTTTGATTAATACGGGTTCTTCTGGGTGTATTTTGAACCGGAGATATGCACCTATACCTGTTCCATCGGCTATCTGTCGTTGTCCGGCGAAGAGACTGTCATGCCGGAATGTTCCATATTCCTCTATTTCATTTTGATATTCAATGACAAAGTACCCGTTGTATCCGGCGGGGGCTCCCCAGCCTTGATAGATACGGTGTACGGGATTGTATCCGCGTATCTGTTTTTTTATAGTATCGATTTCAATATATCCTTCTCCTTCATCGCTGTTAGGATTGACTATGAGATAAGCATCTTCCGGTTGGTTATAAGTGAATCGGAAAATGGCTGAACGGGAACGTCCGGTCATTTCTGCAAAAATGGAATAATCTTTGAGAAGGACGGAGTAATAGGCAGGCGTTGCTGTTTCTTCTTGGTGAGAGAACAGGCTTCCTCGGTCTTGGGGGAGATATTTCAGTGTACCCGATACAGGCATCAAGGTCATGGAACCGTAATCTTGTGTACACCCTCCGACAATCCAATGTGAATTGCGGAACCCCTGTATCTTCTTATCTTTGTAATAATAGGGAGCCTTGCATTTTATTTCTGTATCTTGTGTCTGGGGAGTCCAAAAGTTCATTCCGTTGGGCTCTAGGACGGCAGGCAGCGTCTGTCCGTACTCTTCGGTATTTTTGCCGAAAAGTCCTGCGGTATGGGTTACGCTCGGTGCAGTTCCGTACGGGTATCTACATAGGACAATAGGGATTCTTCCTGATGTCCGGTGCAAGACATGAACAGGCTACATAGAATCAGCAGATAAGATAGGGTACTTTTCATGGCTCTTCTTGGAAAAGGGTTATTTTTTAATCTCCTGACGGAGCATTTTTACAAAGAGTTCCGGCCGGTCCAGATTGACTAAATTGGGATGGGCTTCAATCGCTTTTTTATATTCTTTTTCACTCGCATTCTGAATAGCAGCCATTATCTTGATATGATTGCTTTTGCAGAATTCTTTGAATTGAGGGGTGATATTGAGGATATCTGTTTCTACATAGGCCGGGGTGCATATTTTCATCCATTTCTTCAGAGCCGCTATATTGGAGGCATTTACTTTAATCTTCATTTCCGGAGCGATTCTGATAAATTCTTTCAGCATTTCAGAGTCTGCAAACCAGAAGAAGCTTTTATTTTCATATCCTTTTTGGCGTACTAATATAACCAAATCTTTTATCGGAGTTCCTCGTTTTACATCAAAAAATGTGTGCCTTTCCTTGTAGGGTGTCTAGCATTTCGGCTATACGGGGTACGTGAATGCCGGTAAATCGAGAACTAAACCAACTGCCGGCGTCTAATTTTTCAATATCTTTGGATAGCATATCTTGAATGGGACCTTTACCGTTGGTAGTACGGTCCAAAGTTTCATCGTGCAGATTATAAAGTATATTGTCTTTACTTTTGCGCACATCCACTTCTATCCAGCCGGCTCCATGTTCCAATGCAGCTAGAGCTGATGGAATGGTGTTTTCCGGCGCTATATGGTTCGCTCCTCTGTGTACTACGATTTCGATAGAGTCCTGGTACATCATTTTTTGGGCATATATAGGAGATGGGAATAATGCAAGATAGATGTCGCAATATGAAGCAATAAGATTTGATGAAGTTTCATGAATTATTTTTTGCTTTAAAGGTTTTTATAAGAGCTTGCTGTAACAAGCCCTTATAAAAACTTATTTAATTTATTAATAACCGTAATTTTGCTTCCAGTTGGTGTTTGAATTCATCAAGCCGACAGATACAGGAAAGATCCTACGCCATTTTTCGGTTTGAGCTTCCGGATGATATTGATTTTTATATCCCCAGTCGTCTTCGAACTTTCCAAAACGGATTAGATCATTACGTCGCCATGTCTCTGCATAAAATTCACGGCCACGCTCTTCAAGTAACTCGTTTAATGAAGGAGTATGCTCTAATAATGGAGCGTTACAATAGCTGCGTATTTGGTTGAATAGGGATTGTGGCATGTCGCCGTTAGTGGCTGTTGCCCCCCGTAGAATAGCTTCTGCTTTCATCAGCAGAATATCTGCATAACGGAGGATAGGTACATCATTGCTTTGATTGCGGTTATAGAGGTTATAATCGTCTGCTTGAATAGCCCATTTGATGCATCGGTATCCCTGGCACCATGCGTTCAAGTCATTTCCAAGATCCATTTGGTCATTCAAGATGGTGATGTTCTTGGTGAGGACAACTTGTTGTCCGTTGTATATATAAGGTTCTGTTCCCATTGTATGTGTGCTGATGTCATAATAGTTGATCGCACCTTTCATGATGATCTCATTGCGTTCATCTCCTTCCAGGCAAAAACGGTCTGCCGCCTCGGGAGTAACGATGAAAATGCCTCCGGCATTTTGGGATAGTGTTATGCCGAACAGTCCTTTACCGTCCGCACCATCATTGTTGAATTTAGGCCAGAATTGGAAACGGGCGTAAGTATTGGCTCTGGTTGATGTTTCATTATTTTGGTATGGCATTGCATAGATGAAATCCTTAATCTGATAGCCGTTGTCTGGCATGAATTTCTTGCGATAACCATCACTGAGATTGAAATGACCGGAGGCGATGATATCATCGCAATATTTTATGACATCATTCAATTTGGAATTAGTCATGCTTGGATCATAAGTAGCTACATCATCACAGGTATAAACAGCCCAGTTTATATAGAGTTTGGCAAGGAGAGCCTCAGCCATCCATTTGGTTGGTTTGCCATAAGTGGAAGCATCAACATCTTCTTTTAAACCGCCGGAAGCCAAAGCACGGAGCAGGTCGCTTTCGATAAATTTTGTAATTTCGGAACGGGGAGAACGGTCGATAGCTTCAGAATCGCCGATCAAGTGGTCTAATTTGGGAGTTGCTCCGAATGTATCCATAAAAATAAAATGATAGAAAGCACGCATGGCAAGTGCCGGAGCAATCAAGGCTTCCTGTTCGGCATTGTTTTCATCTTCTCCACCCAAGTCAAAAATTGCTTGGTTGCATTTTGTGATTGCAGCCGGAATATCACCAGCCCAGTCCACGTGTGCGTCGCCTGGAAGGCTGGCGTGAAGAGAGGAATGGATATAGTTGCCGCCATCATACCAGTTACCACCAAATGTTACTGCCATGAACTCATCGGAAGACAGCAGGGCAGCTTCCATATAACGACGTCCTAATGCTCCGCCGAATCCATAATACAAACCTGCCATTTTAGCTTCCTTGGCAATTTCGGAATCCGGGTATTCGGTATAAGTGGACTTAAGATCCACATTTAGATCTGTGCAGGCGGAGAAGGTAAGCAGACTACCTACCAGCCAGGTTGTTAATTTTATGTTATTTTTCATATCAGTTTTCAATTATATGGTTAGAAGTTCACGTTTAGACCGATCATAAATGAACGGGTACGCGGATAGTAATTGGTACGTCTGTCCATGCCCGGTTCCAAGCCTCCAAGGTTGATTTCCGGATCACGGCCGGAGTAACCGGTAATGGTGAATACATTATTACAAGTGGCGTATAGCTTGAGCGAGTTTATCCAGTTACCAATTTTGCCGAAAGTATATCCCAATGAGACTGAGGACAGACGGAAATAACTACCGTTCTCTATCCAGCGATTGGATGGTGCTTGAGATTGTGTGTCAGTAGCACGGTGTTCGGTAGCTACGCTTTTTAATACATTGCGGCCTTCTTTCACAAAAGAAACATTAGAGTATTGTTCTGCAGTGGCGTTGTAGATATCTTGTCCAAAAACACCAGTAAAGAATAAATCGAGATTCCAGTTCTTGTATTGGAAGTTATTGCTCCAGCCTAAATTTAAGTCAGGTTGTGCGCAACCGATAATAGTACGGTCTCTGTCTGTTTCAGGATCTGTGGTCGTTTCGCCTGTACGTTCACCCGTTTCAGGATCGTGTACATAAAAGATGGATACTCCTTGGTTATTGTAGCCGGCCCATTCGTAGGTGTAGAAGGTGCCGATAGGATGTCCTTCCATGATGCGCTGTACGTCTGCATTTGAAGAATAACCTGCGATTTCAGGATCGGCTGCACGGATATAATCTACGGAATATTCGCTGTTGGATATACTTTCTACGTTATTTTTATTATGAGATAAGTTCAAACTGGTTTGCCAAGAGAAATTTTTTGTTTGTATGGGAGTGGCATTAATGGTAAATTCAATACCTTTATTGCTGATATCTCCCACATTGGCCGGCATGGTTCCGAAAGGATAGCGGTTTGTGGAAACCTCGTAAGTGTATATCAGGTCGCTGGTACGCTTGTCATAGTATTCGATGGTTCCTCCTAATCTGCCTCCAAAGAAGCTGAAGTCCAGCCCGATGTTCAACATGGCTGTACGTTCCCATTTTAGGTCTGGATTGGCATTTGAGGCGGCTGCCAGGGTATGGTAACTATTCTGTGTGCCATTGGCGTTTGTATAGTTGAACCAACCTGAAGTACTGTAAGTCTGGATAGCCGAATAAGCTCCGAATCCGAGTGAGTTACCACTAACACCATAACCAACACGGAACTTCAAGTCATCGAAAACATTTAAATCTTTGATGAACTTTTCTTCGCTCATACGCCATGCCAACGATGCAGATGGAAAAGTTCCCCAACGGTTGTTCTTTCCAAAGGCAGAGGAGCCGTCACGGCGAATTGTTGCTTGAAGCAGGTATTTGCTGTTGAAGGAGTAGTTGATACGTCCATAAAATGAGATCATACGTAAAGTTTCCAAATGACCGTTATTATTGCTGGTGATACCGCCATTCTGCCAATCCATTTTATTGGCAAGGTTCAGATTATAAAAAGTGGTGTTATCATTGTAAAAGTCGTAGACATCCAGACCGAAACTGTCATTGTCATCATTCTGTTCCCATGAATAACCGGCCATCAGGCCCAGTTTGTGGATATTGGCGAATGTATGATCATAGTTTATGTATGTTTCAAGAATTTTTTTCTTGTTCTCTGTTGCAATACGTTTAGCTTCTCCATTTCGGGTGTTGTATTGGGATTGGCTAGTATGGTATTCATTCCATATGTACTGTTCGTCTTGATAGGAAAGACTTAAGTTCCATTTTAAATCCTTGGTGATATCCAAAGTGGCTTTGGCCGTTCCTTGAAGTAGCTTCTTATTATTTTCAAAAGTATCTTCATTGATCATGGATACAGGATTGAAGTTTTGAGAGATAGTTTTGTCACTATACCAAGAACCGTCTGCATTGGTGACAGGAACTAATGGGGAATAATAATTCATGGCATCAAATACGGATTGTCCATCTTTGGCGGAATCAACGGTGGTACCTTTTGATTGTGCGGCATTTACGTTAAAGGCTAAAGTGAGCCGATCATTCAGTGTTTTGGTCTGCAAGAATGCGCGGCCGCCGAAACGCTCGAAATCTGTACCACGTATGATACCTTGTTTGTTTTGATAACTCATGCTGGCACTGTATTGAGTTTTTTCTGAACCTCCATTGATAGAAACGTTGTGGTTATGACTGATTGCTGTACGCAGTACTTCATCATTCCAATTGGTGTTTGCTCCTTTGTCATTCGGAAGAGTAATGTTATTTTCCTTGGCATAGGCGCAGAGCTCGTCGGCAGTCATCATATCAAACGTTTGGCAATGTTGTCAAATGCAAGGTATGCACTGTAGTTTACAGACGTGTGCTCACTTTTACTACCTTTTTTGGTGGTAATTAAGATTACACCGTTGGCAGCTTTTGAACCATAAATAGCTGTTGCAGAGGCATCACGAAGTACGTCAATACTTTCAATGTCTTCGGGGGCGATCAGACTTAATGACATACCGGGAATACCATCAATAACATAATAAGGTTCCATTGCTGCACCGGTACGTAGGGAGGAAGCTCCACGTAAAGAGATAGAGGCGGTACCAGAAGTCGGATCGCTGCTTTGTACCACGGTTAAACCGGGGACTTTACCCTGCAATAACTGTCCTGGATCAGAATAAACCCCCACATTCAGTTTGTCTGCTTTCACAGTGGTGATGGAGCTGGTTACGTCCTTACGGTTCATGCTGCCATAACCTACTACTACAACTTCATCTAACGTTTTAGAATCTTCTTCCATAATAATTTTCAAAGAAGCCCCTTTTACTGTAATTTCTTGCGTAGTGTAACCTACGTAGGAGAAGACCAATACCTTTCCTTGTGCTACATTCAGTGTAAACTGTCCGTTAAAGTCAGTGATAACACCGTTGGTAGTACCTTTTTCCACTACATTTACCCCGATGAGAGGTTCTCCGGTTTTGTCCGTAACAAGACCGTTGACTTGACTTTGAGCAAATGCCAGTGTACTGTTTAATAGGAGTAACGCAAAGACTACTATCTGTGCAACTGTCCTTTTGGTTAGAGATTGTACGTTTAGCATAGAATTTAATTTTGGTTTTGATTAATATGTTCTTGTTTAATACTGTATAGTTCTCTATATATTGTGAATCTGTTGTTACAGTTTGATGTATATTTTCTTAAGATATAGTGGATAACCGATACACCCCAAAAACAGAGTGAAAACGAGGGCGTAGACGGCTGAGGCAAAGGTAGGCGTCGGTTATTCCTGAATGAATGGCTGCATAGGCTGCCGCCTTCCATCCGGTACTTCCCATCATAATGGCAAGTACTTCGCTCAATACATAGAGGAATAGGGGGTTGACGCCGAAGATGATGAAGAAGCGGCACCATTTTTGTTTATTCCTTATGTCTATATAATACATTAGTGTGGCAAGTGACATGGAAGCCGCTCCGCAGGTCACCAAAACAAAAGTAGGAGACCATATTCTTTTATTTAAAGGCAACGCATCTGCCAATAAATAGCCGATACTTATCAGAATGAATCCGGTCAAGAACAAACGGAGTACTTTGTTTTCTGTCTGATGACTTTGTATTATCCATTTTCCACATGAAAAACCGATACAAGTGTGGGCGATAGCAGAGAGAGTGCTTACAAATCCTTCCGGATCAATCGGGCTCTTTTGATAGAGATGCGCTTCGCCGAAAAGTTGCCTGTCAATAATGGATAAAATATTGCTTTCATCGCAGGCATAACCGTTCCCCATGCATAATATGACAGTGTAACTTACCAGTAAGATAAAGGTTAATGCGGGGATGACTTATGATTCATAAATAGGGCTGTAAAAGAAATAACACAGTAACATAAAGCAATGCGTTGCAGTACCCCGGGAATGCGCAGATGGACAAAAGGCAGGAAGTCACCTTCACATACATGGTCAAACCAACCGATTGCCCATCCGATGCATAGAATAAGAAATGTGCGTTTCAATATCTTGGTTACCACTTGTAGGGAAACGTTGAAATTGAATTTGTTTAATGAAATATATGTTGAAATACCCATGATGAACAGAAAGAAAGGAAAAACCAAGTCACAAGGTGTCAGTCCGTTCCATACAGAATGTTGCAAAGGTGCATACGACACTTTGCCTCCTGCATTGTTGACCAGAATCATCCCTGCTACAGTGATGCCCCTGAGTGCATCGAGTGACAAAAGCCTCTTTTTAATGGGCGGTGCCTGCTGTGCGGTTTCTGTATTGAGCTCTTCCTTTTTCATCTTACTATCAATTGTTTATCAATGTTATAGCCTCTTTCGCTACTTCTATACAATCACCTTCGGCAGATGCCGCATAGATGTTCTTTGCCAGTGTCCATGGTTCTTCCAGGGCATACCAATCTATGGTCATGGCTGGATTATCGGCAGTGGGGGTTGATGAATTACCTACTGGCAGTACAGGAAGTTTGCCATCCAGTTGGTCTTGCAGTACTTGCCAGTATTTTTCCCAACGTTTGTAATAAAAGTCGCGCAGCAGCCCGTTCCACTCCTTATGGGCATAATCTCGTAATTTGCCGATGTCGGCGCAGTAGCGGTTTCCCCATGTGGTGATTTGTACGCGGGCGTTCCATTCGTAGAGGTCTTTCTCTTCAGATGTGATTCCCAGATTGCGCGCTTGTTGAATCCAGTTTCCGACTTTGAATTCCTTGCGTGTGCCCAGCAGCTTGTCTTGCATCATTAACAGTTCCAGGAACTGTCGGGTGTGTGTGGCATAATTTTTTTTGTCGAAGCTTTTAAAGTCGGCAACAGCGTAATTGTACACTATTCGGGCACGGTCGGCAATGGCTTGTCGGGTGATGTCCACCAGGTCATATTCAAAGTTGTTATTACCGCGATATTTGTCTGCCACGCTCACCATCAACCGTGCGGCTTCTGTTGTGGTAGTGGGATCGTAATAGTTGCACATTTTGCTCCAGCTGGATGCTTGGAAATTATTCAGCGATGGACGCCCACAAAAGATACTTCGTGAGGACCTTGTTGGTTGTTGCCTGCCGGACAGTTATAGATACCGTTTGCCAGGATCTGCCAAGCTTGCCGGATAGATTCATCGTCTGTGCCATAGCGTGCGCGGATGTATTGTTTGATCCATTCTTCTTTGGTAAACTTTTCTGCACGCCAAGGAAGTTCGCACATCAGTTCGAACATAACGGGATTATTTTCAATGCCTTCCATCGTCAGACCGATGCCTTTTAGCTGAGCGGCCAGTGGATTGTTCTTGGTCAGGTAGAAATTGTGAAGAAGCTGGTCCATCCTTCCATGCAAGCCCACGTTCCCCCCGAAATTCTCCAACAGGCAGAACAACCAGTTGTGTTCTTCGTATCCTTTGTCTCGTTTCCATATAGAGGGAATGCCCCACATGGGACGACATTCGCTAAATAAATCAAGGATAAGCAGATCGCCGGGATTCAGCGCTTTCATCATTTCCGGACGTGGGTTTTCTGTCCATCCTTGTACCACCACACAGCTTTGGGGTTAGCCTTCTTCATTGCATCCATAATAGCCCTGCCGGCTTTGCCGAAGTCTAGTCCGGCAGGCAAGCTTTTGGCTTCATGAAAAGGATCGATGGAGTAGTAGTCACTTGTTCCATACAGCTTTTCGGTCTCTTCGTAAAAAAGGTTGGCAATCTGGGTAAACTTGGGATCGTCGGGCAGTAAGATTCCCGGTCGGTCGAATCCGTTCCATTTGTTGAGGGTGCTTTGGGCGGATTCCGAGGAAGTGTCGCTTGCTGTTTTCTTTTCTTTTCCACTATCAATACGCTTTCCCAAATCCAGCTTGGAGGGGATCATACCTGAATAACCGGGCAGTACGGGGTGCATTCCCCATTCTTTCATTCGTTGCAATATCTTTTTTTGCAAGGCTTCTTGTTGTTCATACCAACTGTCGGGATTAGGGCCTCCCCATCCTTCCAGATTGTTCATTTCCCACCAGGCAAGGAATGCCGGACCGGCAATAAAATTATTGATTTGCTGTTTGGAAAACCCCAACCGGAGTAATAGGTTACGCCATACACATTCATGTCCTACGGCAGCGAGCGGCAGGTTGATTCCGTGTAGTGCCATCCAGTCCAGTTCCTTTTCCCAACGTTTCCAGTCCCAGAATGCCATGGAGTAAGAGTAGGTGCAGTAATTGAAGTCATAACGCAGGGCTAGGTTTGTTTCGTGGCGTTCCTTACGGAGGACGGGAGGAAGAACATCGGGTAGTGAGGCATGCATACCGTTCCATGACAGATGGATTCCGGCATGATACTTTAAGTACCAGTTGATGCCGGTTGCTATATTAATATAGGTGTTACCTCGTATCACTACCTTGTCGCCTTTCCGGTCTAACTCGAAAAAGTCGTTAGAGCTTTTGTGTAGTTCGACTACGAACTTGTTCGATGCTCCCTTGTCTATCCTTTCCAGCATTCCCTTGATAGGGTTTGCCAGTATACCGGAGGGGAGTAGTATCAGCCAGCTCAATAATAAGAATATGTTTTTCATATACATTTGCATTTCTGTTTTTTACAAATGTAAGGGAAACAAAGCTTTCTATAGGAGAATATGGTGCACAAATGGAGTAAAATAGTAAAGTGAACTATTTTCTTCCAAAATATTCGCTTGGAAGTACTCCAAACAGCTCTTTGAAGCATTTTGTGAAATATTTGGGGTCGTTAAAACCTACAGCATATGCGATTTCTGCAATAGAAATGTTGCATTCGACTTTGGTTAAAGTTTCTTTTGCCACATTTAATCGGTAGTTTCTCATAAATTGGCCAATGGATTGCCCTGTTAAGGATTGTAATTTCTGATTGACTAATGTTTTGCTGTATCCCATATCGCGGATAAAGCGCTCTAAGTTATAATCCGAGTCGGCATAATGTTCTTTCATTAAATTGATTGCCGATGTCATAAATGTGTTGTCTTTGGAACTAGCATTTATATTCAATGTTTCACAATTCATACTAGTGGAGAACATGGATTTGTATTTCTGGCGTAAGGCAAGTATATTTCGGATACGTAATTTTAGAATAACCTCATCAAATGGTTTGCACAGATATTCATCTACTCCTATTTCGTAGCTGATTCTTTCTTGGGCTTCAGACCGGAGGGCAGTGAGCATGAGAAAGGGGATGTGGGAAGTAGCCAGATTAGCTTTTACCTGGCGGGATAATTCATTCCCGTCCATGACGGGCATCATCAGTCGCTGACAATCAAATCAATCGTTTCTCTTTGAATTCAAGTAAAGAGCTTCTGTCACCGTTCTGTGCTTCTTTTAATTGATAATTGTTTTTGAGAATGGAACAAATATAAGTACGCATATCTGCATTATCTTCAACAATGAGGATGGTTTCCTTTTTCTCGTTTCCATTGGCAGGAATGGAAAGTGGGTGTTCATTCTGCTCATATTTTTCTTTTTCTGATTCGGCTTGGGGGATACCTTTTTCCAAAGGTAATAGTATTCTGAAGAAAGCTCCTTGCTTGGGATTGTTTCCTGCATAGATGTTGCCTCCGTGTAGAGAAATGATTTTCTTACATAAGAATAGTCCGATTCCTGTGCTGCTTTGTCCATAAACGGGATATTTGATGCTCTTTTTGGATTGGTAGAAGCGTTCGAAAATACGTTCTATATCTTCGGGTACGATACCATTACCTGTATCTTTTATATCTATGAACAGCCAGGTATGGTTGTCTTTGTCGGTAAGGGAAGCCACATACAAACTTATTTTTCCATAATCGGGAGTGAATTTAACAGCATTGGATATCAGATTAATAATGGCTTTGCGCATATATTCAACATCAAATATCCAAAACGGGGTACAGAGCCGGAAGTAGGTGATGATGTTTATGTTCCGTTCATGGGCAAATACTTCGAAAGGCATTAATATATTTTGTATAAGGCGGATAAAGTTTTCGTTTGTCTTATTTAATACAACTTTGTCTGCATCTAACTTTCTGAAGTCCATTAATTCATTGACTAGTGATAGCAGATAATTGGAATTCCGTTCAGCTATTTGTAGCTGTTTCTTTACTTCCGGCTCATGGCTTTCGTCAAGGGCGCGTTGGATGGGACCGTTGATTAAAGTGACTGGTGTCCGGAATTCATGAGTGATATTGGTGAAGAAAGCAATTTTTTCTTCCGTTACCTCCTCGACGTGTCGTGCCATTATTTCTAGTTGTTTATTTTGTAACTCTAGCTCATGGGTGCGTTGGGCTACTTCTTTTTCCAGTTGTTTTTTCTGTTGACGGTACAGACTTATTTTCCATTGATAAAAATAATAGCTGCCTACGGTGATCAGAATGGCAAGCAATAAATAGAACCACCAGGATTTATAGAAATAAGGAGTGATGGTTACTTTGACTTCCGTTATTTTATCAGACCAATGTCCTTTCTCGTCTGTGGCACGGACTTGGAACACATATTTTCCGGAGGGAATGAAATTGTATCTAGCAGTATGTTCGCCAGGAAGGGTTTCTGTCCATTCATTCTCATAATTTTTCAAGCGGTAGGCATATTTCACTCGGTTACAGTTTCCATAGTTTAAGGTGGAAAACTCGATGGAAAAACCATGATCTTTTTCGTGCAGACGGATGGTATGTAAATTTGTTACCGCGCAGGGAGTTTTTCCGTCTGCTGGAGGATAGACCATGGTACCGGCGACACTGATTGAGGTCAGTTTGACTTTGGCATCCTGCTTTTTTATCTTGGCTATATCGGGGGTGAAAGCGACTAATCCGTTTATAGTACCGAAATATAACAGATTATTTTGGGGAGAATAATAAGATGCGTTCCAATAAAACTGATTATTGGGCAGTCCGTCTTCTTTTGTATAATTGGTGAAAGTCATGGTTTGTGTATCCAGTTGGGCGATGCGTGGTTGGTGGACATCCACAGATGTCCCGTTTTATCTTCCACAATACCTATAATGGTATTATTGGGTAACCCATCCTTGCGGGTGTAGTTATGAAATGTGAACTGTGTTCCATTTTCTTCCGCTAGTTGATATAGTCCGTTCCCATTTGCTCCCAGCCAGATGGTACCATTATGATCTTCTATGATACAGTTTATTTTTTCTAATTGCAATGAAGTGGGTTCCGTCAGTTTATGTTTTAAATAGGTATAGCTGAATTGTGTGGAGGAAATGGAGAACGAGTATAAATCCATAATGAAACTCCTTCAGATGTTCCCATCCAAAGACGTTTCTTGCGGTCGATAATGATGGACCTACCGCATCGAATTCATTGTCGGAACGGTCAAACAAGACCCGGGTGAAACGCTTGGTCTTTTTATGGTAGAAATGAAGCCCTCTGGTAGTACCAAACCATAAACCATTGTTCATGGTGTCTTCACAGGCGCTGCTTAGAAAATCTCCCTCCAATCCTATGGAGTCTTCCCGGATATGGCGTTGGAAAGTTTGGTTATGGGGTATATTTAGATTTAGTTCATTGATTCCGACCCCCCAAGTATATGCCCATAAATGATTTTCGGAATCAATGAGAATGCCACGGATGGAGTTATTACTAATGGAAGTGGGATTATTCTGGTCAAAAGTATAATGGATGAACTCATCGCTGCCTTTGCTCTTTTTGTTGAGTCCTCCCTCTACTGTTCCTACCATAGATTTCCGTCTTTGTCTTCGCTGATGGCATTGACCGGATTGGGGGAAAGAGAGGTTTCTCGCAGATAGTTGTATTGCCACACATACGTTTGCAGACAATTGGGAGTCAATAAATTGATTCCTCCTATCTCAGTCCCTACCCAGATATTCTCATTGTCGGTCAGCAGGCAGTTGATGAAATTACAGTTCAACGACTTGTCAGGCATTTCATTGTTTTGGCGGATATAAGTAAAAGTATCGGTATCCCGATTGTATACATTGAGTCCGTTCAGAGTGGAAACGATGACATCTCCTTTGCTAGTCAGTTTAACTCCGGTTATATAGGCTTGACTTAGCATTCCAGGGCGATGATTGGAGTAACGGTACCGGTTCAAACTCTGCTGGGTATGGTTATACTTGAAGAGTCCGCGATTGGTTCCTATCCATAACAATTCCCCGTCAGTTTCCATGCAGAGAATTCTCCAGTCTTCTGAAAAGGGTTTCAGCAGCTCCGATACCATGCTGGTTTTCAGTAAGTGGTTGCTCCCTTTTTCAATACGGCATACATGATTATCTATGCCTGCACAGATGTATTCTTGCAGGTCAATAACAGCGTGGATGGGGGATTCTGTATCTTTTTTCAGTTTATAGTAATCTTTTATTTGCCCGTCTACGCCTAGTTCCAGATACCATAGATTCTTGTCTGTCGATATCCACAAATTATCCTGCTTGTCCCGATAGATGGATGCAATGTAGTTACTTGCTAGAGATTTCAATTCGGCAGGCAGTTCTTTGTCCGTGTCTATCTGTGTATAATGTTTCAAGTCAATGAGGTCTATTCCTTCTTCCGACCCTATCCAGAGTCGTTGAAACTTATCCTCACAGACTTTATGCACGTAGTCGTTTTTCAAGCGAATGGAGTGGGACTGGGAATTATAATGAATAAATTGATAGCCGTTATACCGTCCTATTCCATTATTAGTAGCTACCCAGATATATCCTTGAGTGTCTTTGTAAATATCATTGATAAAGTTATGGGGTAACCCAGTATCTTCTGTAATAAAGCTGAAATTATATCGGTTGAAAAAGTTATGTAAGTTTTCTCCAAATAAATTCAATGCTCCTCCTATAAGTAGAAAAAGTGCTATGATGTGCGTTTTCATATCAGTACTTGTTTCCCAACAAATGTAAATAATAGTAAGATAGTTCCAAAACATTTGAATGGAAATCTTGTTTTTGAGGGTAATATAAGTAAAATGGCGGGTGGAGATTACAATGGAATTACAAAAGAATGTGATGAAGGCTTTTATTATATATAGTAATAAAAAGGCTCGCTATCTGCGAACCTTTGTGCTCTTCGTCTTGGACTTGAACCAAGGACCCTCTGATTAACAGTCAGATGCTCTAACCGACTGAGCTAACGAAGAAGGTTTTTCTCTCAAATGCGGTGCAAAGATAATAGGTTTTTCCGAAATATGCAATATCTTTGCAGAAAAATTTTAGATAAATGGATAAAATAATTGGAATGGGCAATGCATTGGTTGACGTTCTTGTTACTTTGCAAGATGATTCGCTACTAGATGAGATGAGTTTGCCCAAAGGAAGTATGCAACTTATAAATGAAGATAAATTTCTGAAAATCAGTGGTAAATTCTCTGATATGAAAACGCATAAAGCTACAGGGGGAAGTGTGGGAAATACAGTCTTGGCATTAGCTAATCTAGGGGCACATCCGGGATTTATCGGAAAGATAGGAAACGATGATTTTGGGCAATATTTTAAAAAAAATGGTTTGAAGCAGGGAATTGACATGAAATTACTTGCCGGTGATTTACCTACAGGAGTGGCTTCTACTTTCATTTCACCGGATGGAGAACGTACTTTTGGTACTTATTTGGGAGCTGCTGCCACTATGAAAGCCGAAAATCTGACGTTGGATATGTTTAAGGGATATGCATATCTATATATAGAAGGATACTTGGTACAGGATCACGAATTGATTCTTCGTGCTATGCAATTAGGCAAAGAGGCTGGATTGCAGATCTGTTTGGATATGGCCAGTTATAATATTGTGGAAGGGGACCTGGAATTCTTCGATATTTTGATAACTAAATACGTGGATATTGTTTTTGCTAATGAGGAAGAGGCAAAGGCTTATACAGGCAAGGATGCTTGGGGGGCTATTAATGAAATTGCTTCTAAATGCAGTGTTGTAATAGTAAAACTAGGTGCCCAAGGTTCATGTATAAAGAAAGGTACGGAATGCATCAAACTAGAGGTACCTCCGGTAAAAAAGCTCGTGGATACCACTGGTGCGGGAGATTATTATGCAGCAGGTTTTCTGTATGGGCTGACTTGTGGTTATTCTTTGGAGAAGTGTTCCATTATAGGTTCTATTTTAGCATCCAATGTGATACAAGTGGTGGGTACAACCTTATCAAAGAAAAAATGGGACGAAATAAAGTTAAATATAGAGGTCCTTCTACAGGCTTGAATAGAATAATGTATTAATTTGCGGTTCACAAATACATAAAGTGATGAAGTGGAATAGTAAGAAAATATTGTTAATGATTTGCGTGGGCCTGGCAGGTGGCGCTTTGTTTAGTTTTAATAAAGGTGATGACCGTAATTTCCAAATAGCAAAAAACTTGGATATCTTCAATGCGATATTCAAGGAATTGGATATGTTTTATGTTGATACTATTGATCCTGAGAAAGTGATAAAATATGGTATTGATGCTATGTTGGCGCAGACCGACCCTTACACGGAGTATTATCCTGAAGAAGATAATACACTAAAGGAAATGACTAGCGGAAAGTTTGGCGGTATCGGATCGGTAATACGTTATTATACTCCCCGAAAGCGTGTGGCTATTATTGAACCTTCCGAAGGAAGCCCTGCAGCCGAAATAGGATTGAAGGCTGGTGATATCATCATGGAGATCAATGGAAAAGATATGCTCCAGGGAGACAGAATTCCCAATGATCTGACCTCGTATGTCAGTGATAATTTGCGTGGTGAGCCGGGAACAACTTGTGTGTTGAAAGTTGAGAGACCTACTTCTGATAGTACTTACGTGCCAATGGAATTTAAAATAACCCGTTCTACCATCCGTACAAACCCTGTACCTTATTATGGAATAGTAGACAATAATGTGGGATATATCGTTATCAGTACTTTTGCTATAGAGAATTGTTCAAAAGATATAAAGAAGGCATTGATAGAATTGAAACAGCAAGGTGCTAAATCTATTGTTCTCGATTTGCGTGGCAATGGTGGTGGTTTGTTGGGGGAAGCGGTGAATGTGGTGAATTTCTTTGTACCGAAAGGGAAAGAAATTGTGGTAACAAAAGGCAAGATTAAACAAGCTGGTACCACTTACAAAACAACGAATGAACCGGTAGATACAGAAATTCCGCTGGCTGTGCTAGTGGACGGTTCTACAGCTTCGGCATCCGAGATTGTTTCAGGTTCCTTGCAGGACCTTGACCGGGCTATTGTGGTAGGAAGCCGTACGTATGGTAAAGGGTTGGTACAGGTTCCTCGTGAATTGCCTTATAACAGTAGCATGAAAGTAACTACTGCAAAATATTATATTCCCAGCGGACGATGCATTCAAGCTATTGATTATGCTAAACGTAATGCTGACGGGTCTGTGGCCCGTACTCCGGACAGCCTGACCAATGTATTCCATACAGCAGCCGGACGTGAAGTGCGTGATGGTGGCGGTATTCGTCCGGATGTGGAGGTGAAAGTTGAAAATTTCCCAAACATTATGTTTTATCTGCTTAATGATGATATGATTTTTGATTATGCTACCCAATATTGTATCAAGCATTCTCAGGTAGGGGAAGTGAAAGACTTTACAATAACAGATGCTGACTATGTTGATTTTAAGAAGATGTTACATAAGCGTAAGTTTACTTATGATCGGCAAAGTGAGAAGATGCTGAAGAACTTGAAAGAAATAGCAGAGTTTGAAGGATATATGGATGGGGCAAAAGAAGAGTTTGCCGCTTTGGAAACGAAATTGACGCATAATTTGGATCATGAGTTGGACAGGTTCTCGAAAGAGATAAAAGATGCTATTGCTCAGGAGATTTTGAAACGTTACTATTTCCAACGTGGCGCGATACTGCAACGCTTGAAAGATGATCCTGATCTGAAAAAAGCTATTGAGACATTGAATAATCAGTCTGAATATAGTAAGATACTTTCTGTTATGAAATAATCGAATGAGGGGCGGATGTACGAATCTGCCCCTTATTACTGTGTCATGATACTATTGATGATGCTTTATTTGAATCGGGAAGTGTCTATTGGTTTATGCTGTTTTTCTTTATAGCCTCCGAACTTGTAAGTAAAGGATAAGTTACGTTGCGTGAATAACTGTTGATGTGCATGTCCATATACTGCCCTTTATTGCGCAGTGTTACATCTATATCTCCTTGCATTGAATTGAACAGATCAGTGGCTTTCAGTTGAAGACTCGCCTTTTGGTTGGCAAAATTCCATCGCAACCCGGCATGGATGGCCCATACATTGCTTAAATCATAATTTCCCTGAATGGATGGGCTTAAATAAAGTCCGGTCAGTTCCATGCGTATGTCCGGTTGGGTAGACAGCGTTAGGTTATTCTGTAACATTCCCAATCCAATCCATTTGCTGTGGTTGAAAGAAAGGTCGAAGAATTTATCACATTTCGCCTGCCTGTATTCTGCTTGTAGTGTGGCACGGCTGTCCAGCCAATGGCCTATTTTGAAGGGAATGATGGCAGTGGCTGAAAAACTTTGCTGATAATCCCAGTTCAGGGTCTTGTAAATCAATGTCAGGCGTTCCGTACTCTGATAAGCCAGTTGCTGAAATAAATCGGCTCATAGTCATAAGCTAGGCTGAAGATATACTTGTTCTTTAAAATATAATTCAGATTTACGGAATAGTCGGTGGATGGCTTTAACATTGGATTGCCTTGTACTTCTTCATAACCACTTATATAGCCGGTACTTTCGCTCAGATCCCAGTAGCTGGGATAGGTTTTATCTGAAGTGAATGCAAGTTGTAAAATATGCGCTGGGGTCATTACGTATGTTAATTCGGCTGTAGGATAAGCCGCCCATGCATGATAACGGGCCGTTTTGTAGTATTCTCCGGTTATGGATGCGCTGAAAGACAAACGTTCTCCCATATTTTTGCTGAATCCGACATAGAAGTCATATGTATATTCGTTATAACGATTGTCTGTGTTAAGTTCGCTCATATCTGTTCCGTTTTGGGTATGATAGAACTGAGTATTATGGTCACTGGCATAAGTCAAAGAGGTGCCATAATTCAAGGTCCACTCTCGTGGTAGTGTGTGTGACTGGTCTACGTATATTTTCCAGCGGTCTATTATTGTCCGCTAGTCGTATGAAATTCGCTTGTTTGTTTTTGTTGTCTTTGTTGGTGAATTGCTGATGACTTTCGGAATGGTAGGAGGTATAATTTATTCCAGCTTTCATACCGAAGCCAGAGAGATAATCTAAAGCGAGATTGTGCATTTGAGCCTCCTTTTTTGTCCGATTGTCTGCGGTTGTGATGTTCCCGTCGGAATACGAATGATTATCGTTGTTAGGGTTGAAGATACCGGTATAGGCCAAATTGATATGAGCACTACCATTGAATTTATATTCAGCGCCTGTCCGTACATAATGTGTTATTCCTTTTCTGTCAATGTTATTGTGTTGACAGATATCATATACATTATTTTTTAAGGTGTGGTGTGAGTACGTATCTGTAGTTTGTCTGTTTTGTTCATAATGGGTATTATATAGCAAGTCTATATTCCATTTAGGAGTGGTGTAAAGTAGGCTGATTCCTCCTTGTGTGCCATTTCTGTAATTGTATAGATATCCGGCATTAACTTCTCCTTGCAACCCGCTTTCTTCCGGACGATAAACTTTCAAAAGTAAGTTGATGGCAGCACCTCTTATATGATATTGCGGCGGTGTGCTATACATAACTTCTACCTTTTCTACACGTGAAGCCGGAGTGTTTTTTAATAAAATGGCTAACTGTTCGTGACTCATTGTTGTGGGTCTTCCGTTTAGAATAATGCTCAGATTGTGTGCGCCTGCCAATGAAAGGTTGCCGTTTATTTCTTGTACACCGGGTAATTGCTGAAGGATTTCATAAGCATTGTTCACGATTCTATGTGTGGTGAGTTGTGACAGATCATACGATAATTTTCCTTCTTCCACTTTTACAAGAGGGCGTTCCCCTTTGACGATAACTTCGTCCAGGGCATAATCTTTACTTTTCAGGGTAATCGTGCCTGTGTCTTCTCCTGTAGTTGTCAATAAGAGGGTTTCGTACATGATGTGTTGGAAAATCAGCCGATAAGATGCTGGTTGCCGGTTGAACCTAAAGCAACCGGTGGTATCTGTGATTACGGCGTCCACGAAAGTAGAATCAATGGTTTGTAGGATGACGGTTGCACCGTCAATGGCTTGTGCATGGATGTTTATAACCTTTCCGGTAATGGTTTGTGCAGCGGTTGTTCCTATAATCCAAAATAAAAATAGCGATGTGATGATAAAATTTTGCTTTTTCATATCTATTTGTTTTTAATATTTTCTTTAACTTTGACGAAACAAAAGTAGGGAGACTTTTTTCCTTACCTGGTTAATAGCAGGTTAACATTACGTTAAAATAAGCCCATTTTTATTTATTTTCCACCATTTGACCTATATACGCAAATCACTGTATTATAGTGCGTTTTAGCAAATTTTCTCTCCAAATAATTTGCATCGTTTTCCGATAATCTCTATTTTTGTATGCAAATCTATGCACATATATTTGCATACAGACCAAGTAAAGAACCATCAAAAACGGCAGATTATGTACAAGTATTCAAAGGACGGAATTTCGGTGCTGTCGGTACTGGACGCACGCAGGGCGAAGAAAAGCGGCTTGTTCCCCGTGAAGATACAAGTCATACACAACCGCAGGCAGAAATACTATTCCACGGGGCAGGAGCTGTCAAAGGAGGATTGGGCGAACCTTGCGGAAAGCAAGAGCCGCAGGCTCACGGAGGCACGCTCGAACATAGAGAACAGCTTCTCAATCATCAAGGGGCAGGTGGAGGCACTCGCCGAGCGTGGCGATTTCGCGTTTGATCTTTTGAGTGTCCGGCTGGGCAGATGCTCCACCGCGACAGTGAACGCCGCGATAAAGGCGAAGACGGAAGAGTTGAAACGTAACGGGCAGGCGGGTACGTACCGCAGCTATCATGCACTGCTGACGGCGGTGGAGGAGTTTGCAGGGAAAGACATTCCGTTTTCTGCCGTCACGGTGGACTGGCTGAACCGCTGCGGAAGATTCTGGACGGGCCAAAAGAAAAGCAAGTCCACGCTCAGCGTCTATTTCAAGATGCTCAAGGCGATAATGAACCGGGCAAAGGCGGACGGCATAATAAAGGAGGCGCACTTCCCGTTCGGCAGGAACAGGTTCGAGATACCCTCAGCCGAGGGCAGGAAGCTGGCACTCACACTGGAGCAGATAAAGAGGCTCGTCACCTATACCGACGGAAGGGAGGAAACCGAGCTTTACCGGGACATGTGGTTCTTCTCCTACCTCTGCAACGGCATCAACTTCCGGGACATGCTCTATCTTACTTACGGAAACATCGTGGGAGGTGAAATCTGTTTTGTCAGGGCAAAAACGATGAATACTTCCAAGCAAGTGCGTACCATACGTGCGGTGCTCACCCCCGAGATGCGGAAAATCATGGACCGCTGGGGTAACCCCGACGACGGAAACCCCGGCACGCTCATCTTCAAGTTCGCCACGGGGAAGGAGGACGGCTTCGCCACCAAGCACCTTGTCGATACGGTCATACAGAAATGCAACAAGGTATTGGGTAGGATAGCCGAGGCGGTGGGTCTGCCCCCCGTGACCACGTATTCGGCCCGGCACTCGTTCGCCACCGTGCTCAAGCGCAGCGGGACGAATATCTCCTACATATCCGAAAGTCTGGGGCACTCCAACCTTGCCATAACGGAGAACTACCTTGCCAGTTTCGAGCGGGACGAACGGATGAGGAACGCGCAGTTACTTACCAAATTCGACTGACCATGCCAAGAAAGAAGACCAGAGAGATAAAGATACGGCACCTCAAATGTTTCGGTGCCATATGGGAGGAGCTTTCCGGACATCCCGGGCTTGCCGGATATGAGATAACGGAGGCCGTGATACGCGTACAGGAGCGGGTACGGCCCACCATAAACAATGTGGAGGCGGTCATCGAACGCATAAGGTTCAGCCATGCCACCCGCAAGTACAAATACCCCGTCATCCTCGGCAGGGAGATGATAGGCCAGAGTGTACTGGCAAAGATGGCGGGCGTGAGCCGCCAGAGCATAGCCCGGTGGGAGGAGCTGGGCTTCATATCGCGCTCCGACATCGGGATACCGGGAGAGAAATATTTCGTAATAGAAGAAGTCATTTCCCAACTCGGAAAGTTAAAGGATGTGAAATAATAGTGCATTCCGAATCACTTGACATATGTGTGCAAAACGGTGCCATTGGAAGATTATATCCGCCTATGGCACCGTTTCCCTTTTTACCCGCCCCACGCAGTGTCACCAAAAGTCATGAAACGTCCATAAAAGTCATATCCGTGTTAAGTTATTTGCGGTTCGATATTCGCTTTCCTTTATTCTTCCTTTGCGCCACAACCGGTTGGAACGGCTGTGACGACAGCCATAGTACAAACACCCAAAAAGAAAGGAAGAAAATGAACCAGATCATTCTTACCACGCCCGAGGAACTCCGGGCAATCGTGAGCGAGAGCGTCTCGCAGACACTGGCAGGGCTCACCCTGCCGAAGGACGAACCCGACAACCTCACGCCGGATGCGGCTGTGGGGGTACTCGAACAGCACGGGTTCCTGATTTCGAAGGCCCGCCTCTACAAGCTGACCGCCAAGGGGAATGTGCCGTTCCGCAAGTACGGAAACAAACTGCTGTTCTCCCGCAGGGAGCTGCTCGTATGGGCCGAAAGCCTCGCAAGACGTGTGAACGACAAGGGCGAGGCGGCACTCGCCATCGCCAGAAGCGCAAACCGAAAACTCCGCAGCCATGGAAAGTAACGAGCGCATGGAAGAAGTGACCCGTGAGAACGCCATCATCATCTGGCAGCCTCACGGCTGAGCATCGGCATGAAATGTGAGAAGGCTCCCGAGATACTGAAGGCGAACGGCACTGTCGTCGGCACGCTGGGCAATTTCAGCGCGTCCATCGGCAAGGCGAAAAGCAAGAAGACGTTCAACGTCTCTGCCATCGTCGCGGCGGCGTTGAAGAACGGCACGGTACTGCTGTATTCGGCGGAACTGCCCAAGGACAAGCGGAAAATCCTCTACGTTGATACCGAACAGAGCCCGTACCATTGTCTCAAAGTGATGGAACGCATCCTGCGCATGGCAGGCCTGCCGACCGACCGGGACAGCGAGCACCTCGAATTTCTCGCCCTGCGCAAGTACACCCCGAAAGAACGCATCGCGGCTGTGGAGCAGGCCATCTACAATACCCCGGAACTGGGACTTGTCGTGATAGACGGCATCCGCGACATGGTGTACGACATCAACAGCCCCGGCGAATCCACACGCATCATCTCCAAGCTGATGCAGTGGACGGACGACCGCCAGATACATATCCACACAATACTGCACCAGAACAAGGGTGACGAGAACGCGCGCGGGCACATCGGCACGGAACTGAACAACAAGGCCGAGACGGTGCTGCTGGTGGAGAAGGACAAGGGCGACGCCGACATCAGTCGGGTATCGGCCATGCACATCCGGGCGATGGACTTCGAGCCGTTCGCCTTCCGCATCAATGACAGGGCACTTCCCGAACTGGTGGAGAACTATACCCCGCAGGGGAGGAAAGCCGGAAGACCGCAGCAGGAGCCGTTCGACGCGTACAGGCACATCACGGAGCAACAGCACCGCATCGCGCTGGAGGCGGCATTCGCACTGAAAAGCGAATACGGCTACAAGGAACTGGAGGACGCGCTGATAAATGCCTATGCTCCGTCGGCGTGAGACTGAACCACCACAAGGCGGTATCGCTCATCATCACGTTGCGCAACAAGCGGATGATAGTGCAGGAGAACGGCAGGAAATACACCTTCATGCCCGATTTCCATTATTAAACCGGATGCGGAGAAACGCTTCACTTTATTCACGGTGCCTATATATAAGGGAAAAGCGAAGCGGTGCGCGGACATCACGCAACCGCTTCACTTAATACCCGTATCCTATATATACGAGCATTTAAGTGAAGCCATGTATATGCCGTACCTTATATAAGAAGGTGCGGGCGAAAAAACAAAAACAGTCATTCATTCAAACACTCACACGTATGGACATTCAGACAGCGAAACAAATCAGCATAGCCGAATACCTGCACAGTCTGGGGTACTCACCCGTAAGACGGCAGGGCGGCAACCTATGGTACAAGTCACCGTTGAGGGAGGAAACCGAGGCCTCGTTCAAGGTGAACACCGAACGTAATCTCTGGTATGACTTTGCCACCGGGAAAGGCGGCAACATCATCGCACTAGCGGCGGAACTCTACGCATCCGACCATGTGCCCTACCTTCTGGAAATGATAGCAAGGCAGGCACCGCACGTGCGCCCCGTCTCCTTCTCTTTTGGCGGGCAGACATTATCACAACCAAGTTTCCGGCAGTTGGAAGTAATGCCGCTTTCTTCCCCCGCCTTATTCTCCTATCTGCGGGAAAGGGGGATAAATACGGAACTGGCAAAAAGAGAATGCAGGGAGGTGCACTATCTGACCGACGGCAAACCCTACTTTGCCGTCGGTTTTCCCAACCGTTCGGGAGGCTACGAGATACGCAACAAGTTCTTCAAGGGCTGCATAGCCCCGAAAGACATCACTCACATACGGCAAACGGAACCGGGGGAAACCTGCTGCCTCTTCGAAGGTTTCATGGACTACCTCTCCTTTCTCACGCTGCGGCAGGCGGGGCATCCCGACCGCCCCGCCCTTGACGGACAGGACTATATCGTGCTGAACTCGGTTTCCAATCTTTCCAAAGCCCTGCGGCTGCTGGGGAATTATGAGCGGATACACTGCTTCCTTGACAACGACCGCGCCGGGCTGGAAGCCCTGCGCGAAATCCAAAGAGAGTACGGTTCGCGTGTCCGCGACGCATCACCTGTGTACAGCGGGTACAAGGACCTGAACGACTACCTGAACGGAAAAAAGTTGTCACAGCAGGTGAACCCGGTACAGCAGGCAAAGCAAGTACAGTGGGTGCAGCAGCCGGGCAAGAAAAAGGGGAAGGGCATCGGAATGTAACCCACGCATCCCGCAGGCTTTTTGCACAGTGAAAAGCCATAGCTCAATAGGGCGTTTTCTTCACGCAGCGCAAGCGCAGCTAAAAACGCCCTATTGAGGCGAGGGGCCGGCCCCTCTGCACACCCCGTTCGCCGTGAGGCATATCCGCACGGCAGGCGGAATTGTCAAACCTAAAAAGACTTTACAATGGGATATTTCTCACTCGATTTCAGAAAAGCGAAGGGGGCATCCGACAGCCGGATGTCCGACCATATCGAGCGCAGGGTGATAGCACCGAACGTCGACCCCACGCGCACGCACCTGAACCGCGAGCTCGTCCGGATGCCCGAAGGCATCAGGGAGCGTGACGACGCGATTGCGGCCCGCATCAGCAGTGCGGGCATCAGAAGGAAAATCACCCACGACCAGGTACGCGCCATCCGTGTCATGCTCTCAGGAACACATGAGGACATGATGGAAATAGAGAAAGCCGGAAGACTGGACGACTGGTGCCGGGACAGCATGGACTGGCTGTACAGGACCTTCGGGCGGGAGAACGTGGTCTCGGCGGTGCTGCACATGGACGAGCACACGCCGCACATACATGCCACACTTGTACCGATAGTGACGGGAGAGCGCAGGAAGGCGGGGCAGAAGAAGCCGAAGGAGGAAGGGCGAACTTACCGCAAGAAGGCGAATGCCGTCCGGCTGTGTGCCGACGACGTGTTGAACCGTACCAAACTGATTGCCTATCACGACGACTATGCCAGAGTCATGGTGAAATACGGCCTGCAACGCGGGATAAGAGGTTCGGAAGCCCGGCATGTCTCCACCGCCCAGTATTACCGCGATTTGAGGCGGCAGACGGACGAACTGGAAGAGAACGTGCGCCAACTCCAAGCCGAGCAGGAAGAGGCGGAGAAACGGCTGGAAACGGCCAGAAAGGAAATCAACACGCAAAAGCTGGAGGCGGTCAAGGTGGAGGCAAAGACCGCCATCATGGCGAAGGTGGGTTCTCTTTTGGGCAGTGGGAAAATCAGGGAGCTGGAGGCGGACAACCGCAGCTTGCAAAACGAAATAGCCGCCCGTGAAGAGAGCATAGAGGACTTGCAGGCCAGTCTGCAACGGCAGCGGGCACAGCACGGCAGGGAACTTGCCACGGTGCAGACCGACTACATCCAAAAACTGGAAAGGGAAAGGGAGCGGACGGCATATCTGCAAAAATGGACGGAGCGTGCGTGCGGCTGGTTTCCTCTTTTCGCCGACGCGATGCGCATGGAGAGGTACTGCCATTCGGCAGGCTTCACACCCGAGCAGACGGACCGGCTTTTCACGTTCCAGCCGTTGGAGTACAGCGGGAACCTTTACTCCGAGGAACACAAGAGAGCCCTCTCCGTGACAGGTGCCACTGCGCAGATGGGAATAGAGCAGGGAGAGAGAGGGAAACGCTTTGTCCTGCGCATCAACGGGAAGAACATCCTCGACTGGTTCAGGGAGCAGTTCGAGAGGCTGCTCCGACGAATACGGCCAACGATACAGCAACCGCAACGGAAAAACAAGGGATTCAAACTGTAACGATTATAAATACTTATGTGCCAACATAAAAAATGCAGGAAATATTATTGCGCTTCCTGCATTTTTCATATTTTTGCATTTGGAGAGAGCAACTCCCTCCAAGACATTTTAGAATTTGAAGAAGCGTTATGCGTATCTTGTAAATTGAAAACGTAGGAAATTTTCAAATGTAGTACAAGGGATTGCATAGTGGTTCTCACGCTATAGCGTGGGCTGCTATATCCATATCTGTACTACGGGTTTTCCTACGACCTTCAATTTAGACGTGGCATTGCAGTTCCACGCTTCGTGGTTTAGTAAAGGTTCTTATGGTAACTGGGGAACAAAAAACTTGGTAATATGAAAAAAATACTATCAATTACGATGTTGCTTATGTTTTCAATAGTCGTACATGCGCAACAAGATGTTACCCAATTTCTTGGAATTCCTATTGATGGGAACAAGAAAGAAATGGTACGCAAGCTAAAAGAAAAAGGTTATCAGAATGATCCTATGTCAGAAGCTTTAGTAGGAGAATTTAATGGCGCAAACGTTAATGTTTTTGTAGTGACGAATAATAACAAAGTTTGCCGCATCATGGTAGCTGATGCCAATAATGTTGATGAACGGGCTATTCAAATAAGGTTCAATAGACTCTGCGAACAATTTGCACATAATCCCAAATATGTATCTTTACAAGACTATACAATACCCGAAGACGAAGACATCTCCTATGAAATAAGTGTTCACAAGAAACGATATGAAGCCGTTTTTTATCAACAGCCAACAGATACTGTTACCGTTAGAGAAAAATTACGATCTGTCCTATTATCCAAATATACAGAGGAGCAATTAGCAAATCCGACCGAAGAAACCCAGTCAGAGATTATAAAACTCTCGACTGAATATTTAATGGAAGATTGGTCAAAACGCCCTGTTTGGTTTATGATTTCAGACTATTATGGGAAATATTATATTACAATGTTTTATGATAACGAATACAATCGTGCAAATGGCGAAGACTTATAACAAATAATAGCAATGAATATGAATAACTTAAATCAAGGATTTTCCGTTAAGTGTGGAAAAACAACTGATAGTTTGATGAACTAAAAATGTTATGCGAAAAAGAAGCAGATAAACTGTTGGAAACAATAGATTTTTCCTCTCAATCAATGACTTCTGTAGCTTTTTGGACAACAGATATTCCTGAACTTATCTGTGTAGGTGATTTTTTTAAAGAAAAAGGAGATAAGGTTTCTTACCATTTGGATTTTTCACAAACTACTTTATAGCATTTATTACATTTGAAAATTTAAAAGTAGCCATTTTTTTGATTGTACAAATGGCTACTTTTAATTTACAGAGAGTTATGTGACAGCATTGCATTACAGATCGCAGAAAATGGAACGGTTGCCAATTCGTTACTTCATACTACTCAAATACTCTGCTAAATGTTTATTCCTCAAATGATTGTATCAAATCGCTGAAAATCTAAAATAATATTATTACTTTTAATCAATACACATTTTATTCACATTAGTACAAACGGAAGAAAATAGTGCTAAAAAGGGCTTACTATTTTTCATTTCAAAATTCGTATTTTTGCGTATTTGCTTTCTTGAATCCGGTGTTTTTGTATGCAAATCGTATGTATACATATAAATAAGTTTGATTAAATTGCTTTGTAAAATATTGATTATTAATATGTTAGATTATAAATTTAAACGTTTTTATATTTAACTTTATGTTAACAAAGTATGGATAGGATATAAGTGTATGACAATCAAACATATTCGTTGGGTGGCTTGTATTGGACTGTTGGCAATCATCAGTTTGCAGTACGTTTGGCTTGTAAATACTTATAAGCTAACTAAGGAAAGTATACAGTTCAGAAGCAATGAAGTATTTAGAGATGCAACGATGCGTGAGGTGTTTTATCGCATGGAAGTATATCAAGATTCTTTGCAAAAGAAGTATAAGGACAGAGATACTTCCATTATGGTTAGAATAAGCTTGGATGAAGATTATGATCTTTTTAAGGATGACAGGGTTGATGAAAATGTGAACCAATGGTTGATGTCCAATATGCAGGTTTCCATGCAAGAGATTGTCAAGAGGGATTATAAATTGTCTGTTTCTTTGTCAAGTTTAGATTCTATTTATCGGACAGGTCTTGCTGCCGAAGGATTGGATGCAGAGGTAATAACCTGTGTGACAGATTCGCTGGGGAATATTCTTAGAAGCTCCCGTTCCATACAGGTGGGGGATTATGGTTTGTTGAAAACCGGATTACAACCTATCAATTATAAACGCACGGAGAATCTTCAGGCTTTTATTGTTAATCCTTATTGGATTATTTTCCAACAGATGACCTTGCTTCTCATTGCTACTGTCTTGATGATGGCAATGATTGTCTATTGTCTTGTTTATCAGATTCGTATTATTGCCCATCAGAATAAAATAGCTAGAATGCGTGAGGATTTCTCATACGCCATGATTCATGAGATGAAGACTCCTCTTGCCTGTATCTTGATGGGGACCCGAATGTTGAAATCAGGAAAGTTGGATATTATCCGGATAAACGTGAGAAGCATTTTCAGATATTGGAGGACGAGAGTGAACATTTATTGTCACTGACCAACAAGGTGCTGACGCTGTCAAAATTGGAAAATGCTCAATTGAGGCTTTGGAAAGAGGAGGTACAACTCCGTCCGATGTTAGAGGACCTCATTGAGAAATATACTGCTAAGGCAGATAAACCTGTACATTTCTCTCTTCGTTTGGAATCAGAATGGGTATATGCTGATGAAGAATTCTTGAAAGAAGCTATTGGTAATTTGGTAGACAATTCTATAAAATATTCAGGTGAAGAGGTGGAAATACAGATTTCATCCTTGCGCCAGGACCATAACTTTTATTTGATAAAGGTAAGAGATAACGGCATGGGTATTCCGTTGAAGGATCAGAGCCGTATCTTCGAGAAATACGAACGTGCTTCGGCTGCCGACCGCAGCCGTAAAGGTGGTGCGTCAGGTTTCGGACTGGGTTTGAATTATGTTTTCCGCGTGGCCGAGGCGCATGGTGGAAAAGTGTGTGTGGAAAGCATTGAAGGGGAGTATAGTGAATTTCTTCTTTTTTTGCCGAGTGAGGAGAGGGTATAAATGTTTTTTAAAGAAGGAAGATGATATGATAAAACTGTTGTTGGTAGAAGATGATACTAATCTTTGTTACATTATCCGTGGTGGATTGGAGGATATGATAGGTGGATACGAGGTGATGACTGCTTCCAATGGCGAGGAAGGGCTGAGGATATGGAAGGAGCAACATCCCGATATCATTATTTCAGACATTGAGATGCCTGTTATGGATGGTTATGAAATGGTACGTCGTATCCGGGAAACGGATGGATTTATTCCCATTGTTTTTACCTCGGGTAGAGTTTCGCCTAAAGATGTGGTGAAAGGTTATGAACTGGGAGTGAATAATTATATTAAGAAACCTTTTTTGGCGGAAGAACTGGATGCGCATATTGGTGCCTTGTTGAAAATGAAGCAGGGAATGGGAGCTGCTAATGAAAGTGAGGTTTATCAGATTGGTGAAAATTATACATTTGATGCTGTTCATGCAGTATTAAAGTGTTCGTCGTGTGTACAAAAGACAATGACGGAACGCGAAGCGAAACTGCTTCAGATGCTTTGTAAAAAGAAAAATGAACTAGTAAGACGGGATGTTATTCTTTCAAGACTATGGGATACGAGGATGATTTTTTTGCATCACGTAGTCTCGATGTTTTTGTTACTCGACTTAGAAAACTGTTTGCTGATGATGAACGGATACAGATAAAGACTGTGAAAGGAGTGGGGTTATGTCTTTCGGACAAAGGATGAATATGTGTAATATAACATTCATTGTAAGTTCTTTTGGCATTTTTTGAACATTAAGTGTTTTTAAGCAACTCGAAAAGATGGGCATTGGTGAAATGACCATTCTTGAAAATGGATGTTGTCATTATCCCGACTTTGTTGAAGCCGGCCTTTTCTAATACTCGCATGGAAGGAAAGTTGTGCTCAAAGACAAGTGCGAATATACGTATTGTATTCGTATAAGTGAAGTAATGGTAGATGGCTTCTTGTAATGCGTCGGTTACAATACCTTGGTTCCAATATTTTTCTCCGATAACATACCCTACTTCGGCATTGAAGCATTCCACATCTGTGCCGGGTATAAATCCGATATTACCTACGGCTTTTCCATTGACTTCAATACAAAAATCATGAATACCTTCTTTTTTCTTGATGAGGTCAATAAAGGTTTCTGCATGTTCCAGCCTGTAAGGGTGGGGGAATACATTGCGGCAATTGTCCCAAATCTTTTTGTTATTCAGTTCTTGAACTAATGAATGAGCGTCTTCTGTTTGCCAGGTACGTAGTGTGTACTTTTGCTTTTGTACAAATACAGCATGATAGCGTCTCATGGGGGTGCTGCAGAGTCCGTGGTAATTTTGTTTTTCTCCTACGACAGCAAATCCCAGACTCTGGTAGAAAGGAATGGCGTAAGTAGAAGAATTAACCGTGGTTTCAATGGAAGGATGAAGGGCGAAGACGTAGTGGAAAAGGGTTTTCCCTAATCCTTGCCTGTGATATTCAGGCTTGATAAAAAATAAGGAGATATGTTTACCATTATTTTTTATACCTAAAATGCCTGTTAGGACTTTATTGTTAAAACTACCGTAAAATGTGATTTCGTCTATATATTTTTCGTTATAAATAAAGCTTTTGAAAAATTCTAATCCCTCATCGTTGAAATCTTCTTTGCTGGTAATGGTGAAAACTTGCAGGATAGTTCGATAGCTTTTGGGAGCTCACCTTTTGTGAGTAATCGTATTTTATTCATAGTGTGCCATATTTGTAAGTTAGTGTAAAAATAGGTAGAGCAGGTTTGTTCTTTGTAAGGTGAAGAAGGATAAAGGTGCATTTAAAAGCACTTTTATCCTTCTCTGGTTATTAATTAGAAATTATAGGCTACGCAAGATTGAATACTGCTTGATCTAAATCGCTAATTAATTGGTATTTAATGTCGAGGTTTAGACTCCAGCTTTTATCTAAGGTAAACTCCATGCCTGCCCCTAAATTAACTCCGAATTTTCCATCACTTCCACTGACATCGTAATCGCCTACTTTTCCTAAATCCAAATGCCAGTTAGTGTATGTAAATCCTGCTAATGGATATAAACTTACATTGCTTGCTATGGGAAAAAGGTAGTGGATATTTGCATTGATGTCAAACATGCTAAGTCCGTCATTTTTAAAAAAGTAATTCATAGATGGCTCGATTCTGATTTGATCAGTAATATTATATTGATATTTCAGACCAAGACCAATACTCTCTATTTCAGTTCCATAACTTAGATTACCACCAATAGCTTGCTTTCCTTTTTGTGCAAAAACAGAACTAAAACTTAAAAGCGTCATGCATGCTGCAATAATAATTTTTTTCATAATCAATCATTTTAAATGAATACTAACTTTTCTTTATATGTAGAATTATTTTTCTTCCTCCTTAAACCAGGAAGCATACATTAAATATCCATTGGCAATTTTCTGATTGAGCTCTTTGCTCTGTGCCTCGGGAATTTTTTTGACGAATTTGGCTGGAACTCCTGCCCATAGGCTTCCAGGTTCGATGACGGTGTTACTGAGTACTAGTGCTCCAGCAGCTACAATAGCTCCTTCACCTATGACAGCGTGGTCTAGTACGGTAGAGCCCATTCCAATCAGAGCGCCGTCTTTTATAGTCGCGCCATGTATGGTTACATTATGTCCTACAGAAACATCATTCCCGATTTCTACAACTGATTTTTGATATAGTGTGTGTACTACACTGCCATCCTGGATATTTACGCGGTTGCCTATGCGGATAGCATTAACATCGCCGCGTAATACGGCGTTAAACCAAATGCTGCAATCTTTTCCGATTACAACATCACCAATAATAGTGGCATTATCGGCTAAATAACAGTTTTCGCCGATTTTTGGAGTGAATCCTCTTACTGATTTTATAAGTGCCATAATTAATTTCTACCGTTTTAAAGGAGATGTTACTTCTTTTAACCACTCGCGTTCCTCGTTGTTCAATTCCGGGCTCAAACAATTGTAAACTTTTTCATGATATTGGTTGAACCATGTTATTTCTTCATCGCTCAGCATATCTGTTAGGATGGCTTCTTTGTCAATAGGGCAGAGGGTAAGTGGTTCGAATTTATAGTAAGTACCGAATTCTGTCTCTTGTGACGGAACAATTAACATGGTATTTTCCGTACGTACTCCATGACGGCCGGCTTTATATATACCGGGCTCGTTGGTTACTGTCATGCCTGGAACAAGTAAGGCTGGCATGTGGTTCATGCGGAATTGGTGAGGACCTTCGTGTACATTCAGGAAACAACCTACACCGTGGCCTGTTCCATGCAGGTAGTTGATTCCGGCTTTCCACATAGGGAGGCGGGCCAGCGCATCTAGTTGTGTTCCGCAAGTTCCATGTGGAAATTGAGCCATTGAGAGTTGGATAAATCCTTTTAAGACTAATGTGTAATCCGTTTTTTCTTCTTTCGTGAGCGCTCCTAAAACGATGGTACGGGTAATATCAGTTGTTCCGTCCAAATATTGTGCTCCACTGTCCAGCAGCAGCATACCTTCAGGTTTTAAGGGGATATCGGTTTCGGGGCTTGCTTCATAGTGAACAATAGCGCATGATCTTTATATCCGGCAATGGTGTCAAAACTGATACCATTGAAGTAGTCTTGTCCGGCACGGAATTCGTATAATTTCTTATCTATACTTATTTCGGTTTCATTTCCAGTAGAAACAGCTGTTTTCAGCCAGCGGAGAAATTTAACCATGGCTATTCCGTCGCGTTTCATAGCGCGATGGAAGCCTTCTATTTCCGTCTCATTCTTTACCGCTTTTAAAAAAAGTACAGGTGAAGGAGCTATTTCTATTAAAGAATGGGTGCAGGCTGCTGCATGAATGGCTGCATTGATACTAGCTGACAACAGGAGTTTGCCGGTAAAATCTTTTAAATCTTTTTCAATTGTTGAATAAGGTTTCACTGTAACTCCGTTTTCTGCTAGATAGTCTTTTACTTCATCTGACAGTTTATTCTCTATTATATATAAGGTGGAACTATATTCCGTGATGAGAAGGTAACTCACAAAAACCGGATTGCAGTGTACGTCACTTCCCCGCAAGTTTAGAGTCCATGCCACTTCATCCAGTGCAGAAATTAGAATGCCTGTGCAACTGTTACGACGGGTGGCTTCTTGTATTTGAGTGATTTTATCCTTGCAACTGAGACCGGCATATTTCAATTCATGTATAAAAACTTTGTTGTCGGGCAATGCAGGCCGGTCTGTCCATAATTCATTGAATGGATCGGGAGTAAGGGTTAAGTGTATCTGTTTTTTTCTAATTCTTTCTGTAAGTTGCTTGTTTCTTGATAGCTGTTAACCCAACCGTCTATACCCACATTATTTTCTGAATTCAATACACAGCCCAACCACTCTACAATGGAAGGAGTTTCCGGTAATCGTTCTTTGAATAAAGTAATGCCTGTGTTTTCCAATTGTGCGGTCGCTTGAAGAAAATAGCGTGAATCTGTCCAAAGTCCGGCTTTATCCAGCGTTACGACAACTGTACCTGCCGAACCTGTGAAACCTGATATCCATTTACGTGCTTCCCAATGTTTGGGATATACTCTCCCGAGTGGGGGTCCGTACTGGGGATAATAAAGGCTGAAAGCTTGTGTTTACGCATGAAATTGCGCAGACTAACTATTCTATTTATAATTTCCGATTTCATTTTAATAGGTTTATAATGGTTTGTACTGGAAAGCAAAGATACGATTTCTAGATTATTTTAAATAAATAATTGCGGAAAGTTTTGTAAATAAAGAAGTATGTGTAATTTTGCGCCGCAATTTGACTATCTGAAAATATTAATAACAACATATTTAATAATTAAAAACAATGATTGTAGTACCAGTAAAAGAAGGCGAAAACATTGAAAAAGCGCTGAAGAAGTTCAAAAGAAAATTTGAGAAAACAGGTGTTGTAAAAGAACTAAGAGCTAGACAGCAGTTTGACAAGCCGTCTGTATTGAACAGGCTGAAAAGAGAACGTGCTATCTATGTTCAGAAACTTCAGCAAGTAGAAGAATAATTAAAAACTCGCACATTCTTTGAATAATTGAATTCTTTTTCATATATTCGTTGCTGAATTGATAAGCGACGTTTCTTATGATGATAGACTCTTTTTTTGGATTATCTTCGGTTTGAAAGAAACTATTCTGAGAAAACAATAGTTAGTTATGGAATAGATCTGATCAAGTTTGAAGAATACATCAGGGGAAAAGATGAGAATGTCGATTTTACAACGGTAGATGCTGATTTGGTTCGTGGTTGGGTGATGAACCTGATAGAGGACGGATATACATCTGCTTCTGTAAATCGGAAACTGAGTTCACTCCGATCGTTTTATCGTTTTCTTCTAAAGAAAGGTGTGATAGGGGAGGATCCGATGTTGAAAATCATTGGTCCGAAAAACAAGAAGCCTCTTCCTGTATTTCTGAAAGAACGTGAAATGGACCGACTTTTGGATGATGTTCCTTTTAAGGAGGATTTTACAGGTTGTCGGGATAGAATGGTATTGGAAATGTTTTATGCTACAGGCATGCGGCTTTCCGAGTTAATAGGGCTGAATGACGTGGATGTCGATTTCTCTGCATCTCTGATAAAAGTGACAGGGAAGAGAAATAAACAGCGGTTGATTCCTTTCGGTGAAGAACTGCGAAGGGCGATGTTTGTTTATTTGAAGATAAGGAATGAAGTGTTACCTGGAAAGGCTGGGGCGTCTTTGTTTTAAAGAACGGAAAACGGATGTATCCTGGAAAGGTATATCTTTTAGTGAAACGGAACCTTTCAAAAGTGGTATCGCTGAAAAAAAGAAGTCCGCATGTGTTGAGGCATACTTTTGCAACTGCTATGTTGAATAATGAGGCAGAGTTGGGCGCGGTAAAAGAATTACTGGGTCATAGTAGTCTGACTACAACGGAAATCTATACGCATACGACTTTTGAGGAACTTAAAAAAGTTTATGAACAAGCTCATCCAAGAGCATAAAAAAAGGAGGTATTTATGGAAGTTAGAATTCAAGCTATTCATTTCGATGCAACAGAAAGACTTCAGGATTTTATCCAGAAGAAGACTGCTAAGTTAGAAAAGTATTGTGACGATATAAATAAAGTGGAGGTGTCATTAAAAGTTGTAAAGCCTGAAACTGCAATGAATAAGGAGGCTAGTATGAAAGTGTTGGTGCCTAATGGAGAATTTTTTGCAGAAAAGGTGAGTGATACATTTGAAGAGTCGGTTGATGTGTGCGTAGATGCGCTTTCCAAGCAATTGACAAAATATAAAGAAAAACTGCGCGGTAAATAAAAAAATCGCTGAAAGTTTTTGAGATTTAAAATAAATATCTAACTTTGCAGCCGCTTAACCATCCAAGGTGGAATGGTTGTGAAGTTAGGTATGACAAGCCTCTTTAGCTCAGTTGGCCAGAGCACGTGATTTGTAATCTCGGGGTCGTTGGTTCGAATCCGACAAGAGGCTCAAGAAAAGGTGCTGAGAAGCTAGTTGTTCTTTGAAAAATAAGTTGGGCAAATACCAGAGTGGCCAAATGGGGCAGACTGTAAATCTGCTGTCTTTCGACTTCGGTGGTTCGAATCCATCTTTGCCCACACTTTTTGAGACTTGAAAGGTCTTTGGTTTTTGCGGAAGTAGCTCAGTTGATAGAGCATTAGCCTTCCAAGCTGAGGGTCGCGGGTTTGAGCCCCGTCTTCCGCTCTTTTTTTGCTGTTATAGCTCAGTGGTAGAGCACTTCCTTGGTAAGGAAGAGGTCACGAGTTCAAGTCTCGTTAACAGCTCTTTAATAACGTAATTGCTGATTATTAATCAAATAAATAACAAGTAAAGCTATGGCTAAAGAGAAATTTGAACGTTCGAAACCGCACGTTAACATTGGTACTATCGGTCACGTTGACCACGGTAAAACCACTTTGACTGCTGCTATCACTACTGTGTTGGCTAAAAAAGGTCTTTCAGAATTGCGTTCTTTCGATTCTATCGACAACGCTCCTGAAGAAAAAGAAAGAGGTATTACTATCAATACTTCTCACGTAGAATATCAAACTGCAAATCGTCACTATGCTCACGTTGACTGTCCGGGTCACGCCGACTATGTGAAAAACATGGTTACGGGTGCTGCTCAGATGGATGGTGCAATTATTGTTTGTGCTGCAACTGATGGTCCGATGCCTCAAACTCGTGAGCATATCCTGTTGGCTCGTCAGGTAAATGTACCTCGTTTGGTCGTTTTCTTGAATAAGTGTGATATGGTTGATGACGAGGAAATGTTGGAATTGGTGGAGATGGAAATGCGTGAATTGCTTTCATTCTATGATTTCGATGGCGATAATACTCCTATCATTCGCGGTTCTGCATTAGGTGCTTTGAATGGTGTTCCTCAATGGGAAGAGAAAGTAATGGAATTGATGGATGCAGTTGATACGTGGATTCCATTGCCTCCGCGTGATATTGATAAACCTTTCTTGATGCCTGTTGAAGACGTGTTCTCTATTACTGGTCGTGGTACTGTTGCTACAGGTCGTATCGAAGCTGGTGTTATCCATGTAGGTGACGAAGTTGAAATCCTTGGTTTGGGTGAAGATAAGAAATCTGTTGTTACTGGTGTTGAAATGTTCCGTAAATTGTTGGATCAAGGTGAAGCTGGTGATAATGTTGGTTTGTTGTTGCGTGGTATCGACAAAAACGAAATCAAACGCGGTATGATTTTGTGTAAGCCGGGTCAGGTTAAGGCTCACTCTAAGTTTAAAGCTGAGGTTTATATCTTGAAGAAAGAAGAAGGTGGCCGTCATACTCCGTTCCACAATAAATACCGTCCTCAGTTCTACTTGCGTACAATGGACTGTACAGGTGAAATCACTTTGCCGGAAGGAACTGAAATGGTAATGCCTGGTGATAACGTAACTATTACAGTTGAGTGATTTACCCGGTTGCATTGAATGTAGGTTTGCGTTTCGCTATCCGCGAAGGTGGACGTACTGTAGGTGCTGGACAGATAACAGAACTTCTTGACTAACACTTGGATAAATATATATGATCAGTTCTCGGTCGTAAGGCTTCGGGAACTGATTTTTACGGGAGTAGCTCAGTTGGTAGAGCACCGGTCTCCAAAACCGGGTGTCGGGAGTTCGAACCTCTCCTCCCGTGCTAAACTTGAAAGAATATGTTTCAGAAAGTAGCAAATTATTGTAAAGAATCTTACGACGAATTAGTCCATAAAGTATCATGGCCGACTCGTAAAGAACTTTCTAGTAGCGCAGTGGTTGTTTTATATGCTTCCCTACTCATTGCGTTAGTCGTTTTTCTTATGGATTCAGTCTTCCAGTTTGTAATGGAGGATATTATCTATCCGCACTAATTAATTGAATAAAATGTCTGAGATTGAAAAAAAGTGGTACGTATTACGTGCTGTTAGTGGAAAAGAAAGCAAGGTTAAAGAATATCTTGATGCTGACATTAAGAACAGTGACCTTAGCGAGTATGTGTCTCAGGTGTTGATTCCTACCGAGAAAGTGTATCAGGTTCGCAATGGTAAGAAAATTGTGAAAGAAAGAAGTTATCTTCCCGGATACGTTTTAGTCGAGGCCGCTTTGGTCGGTGAAGTTGCTCATCATTTGAGAAACACTCCGAATGTAATCGGCTTCTTGGGAGGTTCCGAAAATCCGGTTCCTTTGAGACAATCGGAAGTGAATCGTATACTTGGTACGGTGGATGAACTTCAGGAAAGTGGTGAGGAACTTAATGTACCTTATACCGTAGGCGAAACAGTGAAAGTTACCGTTGGACCGTTCAGTGGCTTCAGTGGTCTCATTGAAGAAGTGAACACCGAAAAACGGAAGTTGAAGGTTATGGTTAAGATCTTCGGACGTAAAACTCCGCTGGAACTTGGCTTTATGGATGTCGAGAAAGAATAATGCATTCTGTTACGTGCATTGGACTTTCGCTATAATTAATATATAAAAATTAGAAACAAAATGGCTAAAGAAGTTGCTGGACTAATCAAATTACAGATTAAAGGAGGCGCTGCAAATCCATCACCTCCCGTTGGACCTGCTTTGGGTTCTAAGTATTAATATCATGGAATTTTGCAAGCAATTCAATGCCAGAACCCAGGACAAAGCAGGTAAAATTTTACCTGTAATCATTACCTACTACGCAGATAAGTCTTTTGATTTTGTTATCAAGACTCCTCCCGTAGCTATTCAATTGCTTGAATTGGCTAAGATTAAGAGTGGTTCTGCTGAGCCTAATCGTAAGAAAGTTGCCGAAATTACATGGGAACAAGTTCGTACGATTGCTCAGGACAAAATGGTTGACTTGAACTGCTTCACTATCGAGTCTGCTATGACTATGGTAGCTGGTACAGCTAGAAGTATGGGTATCGCTGTAAAAGGGGAATTCCCGGGTAATAACTAATAAACTTCAATTATAATGGGTAAACTGACAAAAAATCAAAAGTTGGCTGCAGAAAAAATTGAAGCAGGGAAAGCATACTCACTGAAAGAAGCTGCACAGTTAGTTAAAGATATTACTTTTTCTAAATTTGATGCTTCATTAGATATTGACGTACGTTTAGGTGTAGACCCTCGTAAAGCTAACCAGATGGTTCGTGGTGTAGTTTCGCTGCCTCACGGAACAGGTAAGCAAGTACGTGTTTTGGTTCTGTGTACACCTGATGCTGAAGCTGCTGCAAAAGAAGCTGGCGCTGACTATGTTGGTCTTGATGAATATATTGAAAAGATCAAAGGTGGATGGACTGATATTGATGTAATCATTACAATGCCGTCTATCATGGGTAAGATCGGTGCTTTAGGTCGTGTTCTTGGTCCTCGTGGATTAATGCCGAATCCTAAGAGTGGTACTGTAACTATGGATGTAGCTAAGGCTGTTAAGGAAGTTAAGCAAGGTAAGATTGACTTTAAGGTTGATAAGAGCGGTATTGTTCATACTTCAATTGGTAAGGTGTCTTTCACTGCAGATCAGATTCGTGATAATGCGAAAGAATTTATCGCTACTATCATCAAATTGAAACCAAGCTCAGCTAAGGGTACCTATATTAAGAGTATTTATCTTTCAAGTACTATGAGTAAGGGTGTCAAGATTGATCCCAAAACTGTAGAAGAAAACTAATAATAAGGAGGAATCATGAGAAAGGAAGATAAAGGCGTTATTATTGGTCAGTTGGCTGAAACCGTTAAGCAATACGGACATTTTTACTTGGTTGACACAACTGCTATGGACGCAGCTAAGACAAGTGAACTGAGAAGAAAATGTTTCAAAGCCGGTATTAAGCTGGTTGTTGTGAAGAATTCTTTGCTTCACAAAGCTCTGATGAGCATGGAAGATGTTGATTTCTCTCCGTTGTTCAATTCTTTGAAAGGTACAACTTCTGTAATGTTTAGCGAAGTAGCTAACGCTCCTGCAAAGTTGTTGAAAGAATACAAAGAGGACATTCCTGCATTGAAGGCAGCTTATGCCGAAGAAGGTTTCTATGTAGGTGCAGATCAACTGGATGCTCTCTGCAATATCAAGAGTAAGAATGAGGTTATCGCTGACATTATTGCATTGTTGCAATCACCGGCGAAGAATGTTATTTCAGCTCTTCAATCAGGTGGTAACACCATTCATGGAGTACTTAAAACTCTGGGCGAACGCGCCGAATAATCAATTTTATAATCAATTAGTAACAAACAATTAAAATCATACAAAAATGGCAGATTTGAAAGCTTTTGCAGAACAATTAGTTAACTTGACAGTAAAAGAAGTTAATGAACTTGCAACTATCCTTAAAGAAGAATACGGTATTGAACCTGCTGCTGCAGCTGTAGCTGTTGCTGCTGGTCCTGCTGCTGGTGCAGCTGCTGCTGAAGAAAAAACATCTTTTGATGTAGTTTTGAAGAGCGCTGGTGCTGCAAAATTGCAGGTTGTTAAAGCCGTTAAAGAAGCATGTGGTCTTGGCTTGAAAGAAGCTAAAGACATGGTAGACGGTGCTCCTAGCACAGTAAAAGAAGGCTTGGCTAAAGACGAAGCTGAATCACTGAAGAAAACTTTGGAAGAAGCTGGAGCTGAAGTTGAGCTTAAATAATATTAGCCTGAGTATCAGGTAATACGGTTAGGAATCCTCTGGTAGAGGATTCTTAACCTTTTTGTGTCTATATTATTATTAAGTTCTACAAAATATTAACAAATGTCTTCAAATACTGAAAATCAAAGAGTTAATTTTGCTTCCATTAAGAATCCGATGAAGTATCCGGATTTCTTGGAAGTGCAATTGAAGTCATTCCAAGACTTTTTACAGTTGGATACCCCGCCCGAAAAACGTAAGAATGACGGGCTGTACAAGGTATTTGCTGAAAACTTCCCTATCGCTGACACTCGTAATAACTTTGTCCTTGAATTCTTGGACTATTACATTGACCCGCCTCACTATTCAATAGACGAGTGTCTGGAGCGTGGCCTCACATACAGCGTGCCCTTGAAGGCGAAATTGAAGCTGTATTGTACTGATCCTGATCATGAAGATTTTGACACAGTCATTCAGGATGTTTATCTGGGTCCTATTCCGTATATGACTCCGAAAGGAACTTTTGTAATTAATGGTGCAGAACGTGTAGTCGTTTCTCAGTTGCATCGTTCTCCGGGGGTATTCTTTGGTCAGAGCGTACATGCTAACGGTACGAAATTGTATTCTGCCCGTATTATCCCGTTCAAAGGTTCATGGATCGAATTCGCAACAGACATCAATAATGTGATGTATGCGTATATCGACCGTAAAAAGAAATTGCCTGTTACTACTCTGCTGAGAGCTGTAGGCTTTGAAAATGATAAAGATATCCTCGAAATCTTTAACTTGGCTGAAGACGTTAAAGTTAACAAGACTAATTTGAAGAAAGTCGTAGGAAGAAAACTCGCTGCTCGTGTTTTGAAAACATGGACAGAAGATTTCGTAGATGAAGACACTGGTGAAGTAGTTTCTATTGAACGTAATGAGGTTATCATCGACCGTGAAACTGTAATTGAAGAGGAGCATATCGATGAAATTATTGATTCAGGCGTTCAGAATATCCTTGTTCACAAGGAAGAGGCGAATTCATCCGACTATTCTATTATATTTAATACTCTTCAGAAAGACCCGAGTAACTCTGAAAAAGAGGCTGTGCTTTATATCTACCGCCAGTTGCGTAATGCAGACCCGGCTGATGATGCCAGTGCCCGTGAGGTTATCAACAACCTGTTCTTCTCTGAAAAAAGATATGACCTTGGTGAAGTAGGCCGCTATAGAATCAACAAAAAGTTGGGTCTGACTACGGATATGGATGTGAAGGTATTGACAAAACAAGATATTATTGAAATCATCAAGTATCTGATTGAGTTGATTAATTCTAAAGCGGATGTTGATGATATTGACCACTTGAGCAACCGCCGTGTACGTACGGTAGGCGAGCAGTTGTCTAACCAGTTTGCGATTGGTTTGGCACGTATGTCTCGTACTATACGTGAACGTATGAACGTACGTGACAATGAAGTGTTTACACCGATTGATTTGATTAATGCAAAGACAATTTCTTCTGTTATCAATTCATTCTTTGGTACAAATGCTTTGTCTCAGTTCATGGATCAGACTAATCCGTTGGCTGAAATCACTCACAAGCGTCGTTTGTCAGCGTTAGGTCCTGGTGGTTTGTCACGTGAGCGTGCCGGTTTCGAGGTTCGTGACGTACACTATACTCACTATGGTCGTTTATGTCCGATCGAAACTCCTGAGGTCCGAATATCGGTTTGATTTCTTCTTTGTGTGTGTATGCTAAGATTAATGAGCTTGGCTTTATTTCAACTCCTTATCGTAAAGTAGCTGATGGTAAGGTGGATATATCTGATGAAGGTATTGAATATCTGACAGCCGAAGAAGAAGAGGATAAGATTATCGCTCAGGGTAATGCCCCGTTGGATGATGAAGGTAAATTTGTTCGTGAGAAAGTAAAAGCCCGCCGTGATGCTGATTATCCGGTTGTTACTCCTGACCAAGTAGAGTTAATGGATGTTTCTCCACAGCAGATCGCTTCTATTGCTGCTTCTTTGATTCCGTTCTTGGAACATGACGATGCTAACCGTGCATTGATGGGATCGAACATGATGCGCCAGGCAGTTCCTTTGTTGCGTACAGAAGCTCCTATCGTAGGCACAGGTATTGAAAAACAATTGGTTGAAGACTCTCGTACTCAGATTGCTGCAGAAGGTGATGGTGTTGTAGAATATGTAGATGCAACGACTATCCGTATCCTGTACGATAGAAATGAAGATGAGGAATTCGTAAGCTTCGAACCTGCTTTGAAAGAATATAGAATTCCTAAATTCCGTAAAACCAACCAAAGCATGACTATTGACCTTCGTCCTACTTGTGATAAGGGCCAACGTGTGAAGAAGGGTGATATCCTGACTGAAGGATATTCAACTCAGGGTGGTGAGCTTGCATTGGGTAAAAACCTGTTGGTGGCTTATATGCCTTGGAAAGGTTATAATTACGAGGATGCTATTGTATTGAATGAACGCGTTGTACGTGAGGACTTGCTGACTTCTGTACACGTTGATGAATATATTTTGGAGGTCCGCGAAACGAAACGCGGTATGGAAGAATTAACTTCTGATATTCCTAATGTGAGTGAAGAAGCTACCAAAGATTTGGATGAAAACGGTATTGTACGTGTAGGTGCACGTATCGAACCGGGTGATATCTTGATTGGTAAGATTACTCCGAAAGGTGAATCAGATCCTTCTCCGGAAGAAAAATTGCTTCGTGCTATTTTCGGTGATAAGGCAGGTGATGTGAAGGATGCTTCATTGAAAGCTTCTCCGTCATTACGTGGTGTCGTTATTGACAAGAAGTTGTTCTCACGTGTTATCAAGAGTAGAAGTGAGAAGAATGCCGATAAGGCTATTCTGCCTAAACTGAATGATGAATTCGAAGAAAAGGCAGCAAAACTGAAAGATATTTTGATTGAGAAACTATTGGTTTTGACTAATGGTAAGGTTTCCCAAGGAGTGAAAGATTATTTGGGAACGGAAGTTATTGCCAAGGGGGCGAAGTTCACCAAACGCGATTTGGAATCATTGGATTATACTATTATCCAGTTGAGCAAGTGGACAGCTGATGCTCATAAGAATGATATGATTCGCGACTTGGTGATGAATTATTTGAAGAAATATAAAGAATTGGATGCTGAATTAAAGCGTAAGAAGTTTGCTATCACTATCGGTGATGAACTTCCTGCGGGCATTATTCAGATGGCTAAGGTTTATATTGCCAAGAAGCGTAAGATTGGTGTAGGTGATAAGATGGCGGGACGTCACGGTAACAAGGGTATTGTTTCTCGTGTGGTTCGTCAGGAAGATATGCCGTTCTTAGCAGATGGTACTCCAGTAGATATCGTATTGAATCCGTTGGGTGTGCCTTCTCGTATGAATATTGGTCAGATTTTCGAAGCCGTATTAGGTCGTGCCGGAAAAGAGTTGGGTGTGAAATTTGCTACTCCTATTTTTGATGGTGCTTCTATGGATGATTTAAATGAATGGACAGATAAAGCTGGATTGCCTCGTTATTGTAAGACTTATCTTTGTGATGGTGGTACAGGTGAACGCTTTGACCAACCTGCAACAGTGGGTGTAACTTATATGTTGAAACTAGGGCACATGGTTGAAGATAAGATGCATGCCCGTTCTATCGGTCCGTACTCCCTTATTACTCAGCAGCCGCTTGGTGGTAAGGCACAGTTCGGTGGTCAGCGTTTCGGAGAAATGGAAGTTTGGGCGCTTGAAGCATTCGGCGCAGCACATATCTTACAGGAAATTCTGACCATTAAGTCTGATGACGTTGTAGGACGCTCAAAGGCTTACGAAGCTATTGTGAAAGGTGAACCTATGCCAACTCCGGGTATCCCCGAATCTCTGAATGTATTGTTACACGAACTGAGAGGTCTTGGCTTGAGTATCAACCTTGAATAATAAAAAAATATAACTCTTTACATTATAAATAAGGAAGTATGGCTTTTAGAAAAGAAACTAAGATAAAGAGTAATTTCTCGAAAATCTCAATTGGCTTGGCTTCACCCGAAGAAATCCTTGAGAATTCGAGCGGTGAGGTGTTGAAGCCTGAAACGATCAACTACCGTACTTACAAACCGGAACGTGATGGTTTGTTCTGCGAGCGTATTTTCGGTCCGGTGAAAGATTACGAATGTCATTGCGGTAAGTACAAACGTATCCGTTATAAAGGTATTGTTTGTGACCGATGTGGCGTTGAAGTGACTGAAAAGAAGGTCCGTCGTGAACGTATGGGACATATTCAGTTAGTTGTGCCTGTAGCGCATATTTGGTATTTTCGTTCATTGCCGAACAAGATCGGTTATTTGTTGGGGCTGCCTACAAAGAAACTAGACGCTATTGTATATTATGAACGTTATGTGGTTATTCAGCCGGGTGTGAAGGCTGAAGATGGCATTAATAAATATGATTTGCTTTCTGAAGAAGAGTATTTGGATATCTTGGATACACTTCCTAAAGAAAACCAATATTTGGAAGATACAGATCCGAATAAGTTTATTGCTAAGATGGGGGCAGAAGCTATTTATGATCTGCTCTCAACTTTGGATTTGGATGCTTTATCTTATGAATTACGTCATAAAGCAAGTAATGATTCTTCGCAGCAACGTAAGAATGAGGCTTTGAAGCGTCTGCAGGTAGTTGAATCGTTCCGTGCATCTCGCGGACGTAATAAACCTGAATGGATGATTGTACGTATTGTGCCGGTTATTCCTCCTGAACTGCGTCCATTGGTTCCGTTGGATGGTGGCCGTTTTGCTACCTCTGACTTGAATGACTTGTATCGTCGTGTGATTATCCGTAACAACCGTTTGAAGAGACTGATTGAAATCAAGGCTCCCGAAGTGATTTTGCGTAACGAGAAACGTATGTTGCAGGAGGCTGTCGATTCCTTGTTCGATAACTCACGTAAATCAAGTGCAGTGAAGACTGACGCTAATCGTCCATTGAAATCACTGTCCGATAGCTTGAAGGGTAAGCAAGGACGTTTCCGTCAGAACTTGCTGGGTAAGCGTGTTGACTACTCTGCTCGTTCGGTAATCGTTGTTGGTCCTGAATTGAAGATGGGTGAATGTGGTATTCCTAAACTGATGGCTGCAGAGCTTTACAAGCCGTTTATCATCCGTAAGTTGATTGAACGTGGTATTGTGAAGACTGTAAAATCTGCAAAGAAGATTGTAGACCGCAAGGAGCCTGTGATCTGGGATATCTTGGAACATGTCATGAAAGGTCATCCTGTATTGCTGAACCGTGCGCCGACTCTGCACCGTTTGGGTATTCAGGCTTTCCAACCGCATATGATTGAAGGTAAAGCTATTCAGTTGCACCCATTGGCTTGTACAGCGTTCAATGCCGACTTCGATGGTGACCAGATGGCGGTTCACTTGCCTTTGAGTAATGATGCGATTCTGGAAGCACAGATGTTGATGCTTCAGGCTCATAACATTCTGAACCCTGCTAATGGTGCTCCTATTACTGTGCCTGCACAGGATATGTACTTGGTTTGTATTATATTACCAAGTTGAGAAAAGGGGCTAAAGGTGAAGGCTTGACTTTCTACGGTCCGGAAGAGGCTTTGATTGCTTATAATGAAGGTAAAGTGGATATTCATGCTATCGTCAACGTAGTGGTGAAGGACTTGGACAAAGATGGCAAAATCGTAGATGTGATGATGAAAGAAACCTCCGTAGGGCGTGTGATTGTAAATGAAATCGTTCCGGCGGAAGTGGGGTACTTGAATACCATTATTTCCAAAAAGTCTTTGCGAGATATCATTAGTGATGTTATCAAAGCTGTCGGTGTTGCACGTGCTTGTGAATTCTTGGATGGTATTAAGAACTTAGGTTACTATATGGCGTTCAAGGGTGGTCTGTCATTTAACTTGGGTGATATTATTATCCCGAAAGAAAAAGAAGAACTGGTAAAACGTGGTAATGAGGAAGTGGAACAGATTATGATGAACTATAACATGGGTTTCATTACTGACAATGAACGTTATAACCAGGTTATCGATACATGGACTCACGTGAACAGTGACCTGTCTGATATACTTTACAAGACGATTAAGAATGATGACCAAGGCTTCAATTCAGTATTTATGATGCTTGACTCCGGAGCCCGTGGTTCTAAAGAGCAGATTCGTCAGTTGTCTGGTATGCGTGGTTTGATGGCGAAACCGCAGAAAGCCGGTGCTGAAGGCGCACAGATTATTGAAAACCCTATTCTTTCAAACTTTAAAGAAGGTTTGTCTGTGTTAGAGTATTTTATTTCTACCCACGGTGCTCGTAAAGGTTTGGCGGATACTGCGTTGAAGACTGCTGATGCGGGATACTTGACCCGCCGTCTGGTAGACGTGTCGCATGATGTGATTATCAATGAAGAAGACTGTGGAACACTTCGTGGTTTGGTTTGTACGGCCTTGAAGAATAACGATGAAGTTATTGCTACTTTGTACGAACGTATTCTAGGACGTGTTTCTGTACATGATATCGTCCATCCTACTACTGGTAAACTGATTGTAGCCGGTGGAGAGGAGATTACAGAGGATATTGCGCAGGAAATCGAGGATTCTCCGATTGAAAGCGTTGAAATCCGTTCGGTATTAACTTGTGAATCTAAAAAAGGGGTATGCGCTAAGTGTTATGGACGTAACTTGGCATCCAGTCGTATGGTTCAGAAAGGTGAAGCAGTCGGTGTAATCGCTGCCCAATCTATTGGTGAGCCGGGTACACAGTTGACATTGCGTACATTCCACGCCGGTGGTATCGCAGGTAATATGCTGCTAATGCAAGCATTGTTGCCAAGAATAATGCACGTTTGGAATTCGAAGAATTACGTACGGTAGATACGGTTGATGAAATGGGTGAGGCTGTGAAAGTGGTAGTCGGTCGTTTGGCTGAAGTCCGCTTTATCGATGTGAATACAGGAATTATCCTGTCAACTCATAACGTGCCTTATGGTTCAAAATTATATGCTGCGGACGGTGATATTGTTGAGAAAGGAAAACTGATTGCTAAGTGGGATCCGTTCAACGCTGTTATTATCACAGAGGCTACTGGTAAGATTGAATTCGAGAGTGTGGTTGAAAACGTAACTTATAAGGTAGAGTCTGATGAAGCTACCGGTCTGCGTGAAATTATCATTATCGAGTCTAAGGATAAGACAAAAGTACCTTCTGCCCATATTGTAACCGAGGATGGTAATTTGATCCGTACTTATAACTTACCCGTGGGGGGGCATGTTGTGGTTGAAAACGGTCAGGCAGTGAAAGCTGGTGACATTATTGTGAAGATTCCTCGTGCTGTAGGCAAGGCTGGTGATATCACCGGTGGTCTTCCTCGTGTTACAGAGCTGTTTGAGGCTCGTAATCCATCTAATCCTGCTGTCGTTTCTGAAATAGACGGTGAAATTACTATGGGTAAGATTAAGCGTGGTAACCGTGAAATTATTGTCACATCTAAGACAGGTGAAGTGAAAAAGTATTTGGTGAATCTGTCTAAACAAATATTGGTTCAGGAGAATGACTACGTTCGTGCCGGAACTCCGCTGTCTGACGGTGCGATTACTCCTGCTGACATTTTGGCCATTAAAGGTCCCACGGCTGTACAGGAATACATCGTAAATGAAGTGCAAGACGTTTACCGTTTGCAGGGTGTGAAGATTAACGACAAACACTTTGAGATTATTGTTCGTCAAATGATGCGTAAGGTAGAAATCGATGAGCCGGGCGATACTCGCTTCTTGGAACAGCAGGTAGTGGATAAGCAAGAGTTTATGGAAGAAAACGATCGTATTTGGGGCAAGAAGTAGTTGTTGACGCTGGTGATTCTCAGAATTTGCAGCCGGGTCAGATTGTTACTGCTCGTAAGTTGCGTGATGAGAACAGTATGTTGAAACGTCGTGACTTGAAGCCTGTTGAGGTACGTGATGCTATTCCTGCTACATCTACCCAGATTTTGCAAGGTATCACCCGTGCCGCTTTGGGAACTTCGAGTTTCATGTCTGCTGCATCATTCCAGGAAACAACGAAAGTTTGAATGAAGCTGCTATTAATGGTAAGGTTGATAGATTGGAAGGTATGAAGGAAAATGTGATTTGTGGTCACTTGATTCCTGCTGGTACTGGTCAGCGTGAATTCGAAAAGATTATTGTTGGTTCGAAGGAAGAATATGACCGTATTCTTGCCAATCGTAAGAATGTACTCGATTATAGTGAGGTAGAGTAATTTTAATATATACACTGTAAAAGAGGCTGATTTCTGTCTAAGAAATCAGCCTCTTTAGGTTTATTATAGTAGATGCTATAGGAAAATTATATAGAATAATAAGTATGTTGTATTATTACAAATAAATGTCTATATTTGTACTCCAACCAAAGAATAGGAGTTGGGGATATTGAGATTCAGAATATTTTTTAATGCTAAAGTATAAAATCATGGAAAACGAAAAAAATAATAATCAGTTGCAGATAGAGTTGAAAGAAGAAGTAGCTCAAGGAACGTATGCAAATCTTGCCATTATCACCCATTCCAGTTCGGAATTTATTGTTGATTTTGTGCGTGTAATGCCGGGATTGCCCAAAGCTGGAGTGCAGTCACGTATTGTACTGACCCCTGAACATGCAAAACGTTTGATGTATGCATTACAGGAGAATGTTGCAAAATACGAACGTAATTTTGGACCTATTCGAATGCCGGAAGAAATGAATGGGGGAAATAATGGACCGGATGGAAAAACATTCATTCCTCCTATAAGCGGATTTAAAGGGGAGGCATAAGGGCTTTTGTAGCAAAAATAACATAGTAGTCTGTTTTTCAAAAACTTTTTTTGAGAAACAGACTATTTTTATTAGTAGAAAGTATTGTTTATTAAAATGTTATTCGTAACTTTGCAGCCCAAAATGTATAGTTTTGGACTTAGTATAGCAAATTAATAAACAATATATAATAATTAAAAATCAAACAAAATGCCTACTATTCAACAATTAGTAAGAAAAGGAAGAGAGGTTTTGGTTGAGAAGAGTAAATCTCCGGCACTGGATTCATGTCCTCAAAGACGTGGCGTTTGTGTTCGTGTGTATACTACTACTCCGAAAAAGCCGAATTCAGCAATGCGTAAAGTTGCTCGTGTGCGTCTGACTAACTCTAAGGAAGTAAACTCTTATATTCCGGGAGAAGGTCATAACTTGCAGGAACACTCAATCGTGTTGGTGCGTGGTGGTCGTGTGAAAGACCTTCCGGGTGTACGTTATCACATCGTTCGTGGTACTTTGGATACAGCTGGCGTAGCTGGTCGTACACAAAGACGTTCTAAATATGGTGCTAAGCGTCCTAAAGCAGGACAAGCTGCAGCTCCTGCAAAAGGAAAAGGAAAGAAGTAAACCGTAACTGAATTCCTGAAACAAAGAATATTTAATTTAAGTTTTGGTTTGTTGGAATAAGCTATAAAGGTTGAGTAAATGTTTCAGAGGAAGCGTTGAAGTAAACGGAAAAAGTGCAGCCCCAAACAAAAACATTATTTTGAGAAAAAAATGAGAAAAGCAAAACCAAAAAAACGTGTGATCCTTCCGGATCCAGTATTTAATGATCAGAAGGTTTCTAAATTCGTAAATCACTTGATGTATGATGGGAAAAAGAATACATCTTATGAGATCTTCTATGCAGCACTGGAAACAGTGAAAACAAAACTTCCTAATGAAGAAAAATCATCTTTGGAAATTTGGAAGAAAGCTTTGGATAATGTAACTCCTCAGATTGAAGTAAAGTCTCGTCGTGTAGGTGGCGCTACTTTCCAGGTTCCTACTGAAATTCGTCCTGATCGTAAAGAGTCAATCTCAATGAAAAATTTGATTCTTTTCGCTCGTAAACGTGGTGGTAAATCAATGGCAGATAAACTGGCGGCTGAGATTATTGACGCTTTTAACGAACAGGGTGGCGCTTACAAGCGTAAAGAAGATATGCACCGTATGGCTGAAGCTAACCGTGCATTCGCTCACTTTAGATTCTAATCAAGTAATAATTAATAAGTAAAGGACGAAAATGGCTAAACATGATTTGCATTTGACCCGCAATATCGGTATCATGGCTCACATCGATGCCGGTAAGACAACGACTTCAGAACGTATTTTGTTCTACACTGGCTTGACTCACAAAATTGGTGAGGTGCATGATGGTGCAGCAACAATGGACTGGATGGAGCAGGAGCAGGAACGTGGTATTACTATTACATCTGCTGCTACTACTACTCGTTGGAAATATGCGGGAAATACTTATAAAATAAACTTGATTGATACTCCGGGGCACGTTGATTTTACTGCTGAAGTAGAACGCTCTTTACGTGTCTTGGATGGAGCTGTTGCAGCTTATTGTGCGGTAGGTGGTGTTGAACCTCAGTCAGAAACCGTATGGCGTCAGGCTGATAAATATAATGTTCCTCGTATCGGTTACGTTAATAAAATGGACCGTTCTGGTGCTGACTTTTTCGAAGTCGTTCGCCAAATGAAGGATGTATTAGGTGCAAATGCTTGCCCTGTGGTAATTCCTATTGGTGCTGAAGAGAGTTTCAAGGGGGTTGTTGATTTGATCAAAATGAAGGCTATTTTGTGGCACGATGAAACAATGGGTGCAGATTATAGCGTAGAAGAAATTCCGGCGAACTTGGTTGATGAAGCTAATGAATGGAGAGAAAAAATGCTCGAAAAAGTAGCTGAGTTTGACGATGCTTTAATGGAGAAATTCTTTGACGATCCTTCTACAATCACTGAAGAAGAAATCTTGCGTGCTTTGCGTGCAGGTACATTGAAGATGGATATCGTTCCGATGTTCTGTGGCTCTTCATTCAAGAATAAGGGAGTTCAGACATTGCTTGACTATGTTTGTGCATTCTTGCCTTCTCCGTTGGATACGCCTGCTATCGTAGGTACTAACCCGAGCACAGGAGCAGAGGAAGATCGTAAACCTAGTGAGGATGAAAAAACGTCAGCTTTGGCATTTAAGATTGCAACTGACCCCTATGTCGGACGTTTGACTTTCTTCCGCGTTTACTCTGGTAAGATAGAGGCTGGTTCATATATCTATAACACTCGTTCAGGTAAAAAAGAACGTGTGTCACGTTTGTTCCAAATGCACTCAAACAAACAGAATCCTGTAGAGGTGATTGGAGCTGGTGATATTGGTGCCGGTGTTGGTTTCAAGGATATCCGTACAGGTGATACGTTGTGTGATGAAGATGCACCGATTGTGTTGGAATCAATGGAATTCCCTGATCCTGTAATTGGTATTGCGGTTGAACCTAAGACTCAGAAAGATTTGGATAAGTTGTCTAACGGCTTGGCTAAATTAGCTGAAGAAGACCCGACATTTACTGTTAAGACTGACGAACAGTCTGGACAGACTATTATTTCCGGTATGGGTGAGCTTCATTTGGATATTATTATCGATCGTCTGAAACGTGAGTTTAAAGTAGAATGTAACCAAGGTAAACCTCAGGTTAATTATAAGGAAGCTATCACTAAGACTGTTGAATTGCGTGAAGTTTATAAGAAACAGTCTGGTGGTCGTGGTAAGTTTGCCGATATCATTGTGACAATCGGTCCGGTTGACGAAGACTTTACACAAGGCGGTTTGCAGTTTATTGATGAAGTGAAGGGAGGTAATGTTCCTAAGGAATTTATCCCATCAGTCAGAAAGGTTTCCAGACCGCAATGAAGAATGGTGTATTGGCTGGCTATCCGCTTGATTCACTGAAAGTAGTTTTGAAGGATGGTTCATTCCATCCGGTTGACTCTGACCAGTTGTCATTCGAAATCTGTGCTATTCAAGCCTACAAAAATGCATGTGCTAAAGCAGGTCCTGTATTGACTGAGCCTATTATGAAACTGGAGGTCGTAACTCCTGAAGAAAACATGGGTGATGTTATTGGTGACTTGAATAAGCGTCGTGGGCAAGTCGAAGGTATGGAATCAAGCCGTTCTGGAGCTCGTATTGTAAAAGCTAAAGTGCCTTTGGCAGAAATGTTTGGTTATGTAACAGCTTTGCGTACTATTACTTCAGGTCGTGCAACATCATCTATGACTTACGATCATCATGCTCAAGTTTCCAGCTCTATTGCTAAAGCTGTACTTGAAGAAGTGAAAGGTCGCGTAGACTTAGTATAATAAAAAAGCAGGGGCAACGGGTTAGCGAATGACTCTTAATCCGGCCCCACTTTATATTTAATCATTTTTAATTTAAAATCTAATGAGTCAAAAAATTAGAATTAAAACTGAAATCTTACGATCACAACTTGGTAGACAAGTCTGCTGAAAAGATCGTTAGAACAGTGAAGGCAACAGGTGCTATTGTTAGCGGTCCTATTCCATTGCCTACACACAAGCGTATTTTCACGGTAAACCGTTCGACTTTCGTTAACAAGAAGTCACGTGAACAGTTTGAATTGTCTTCTTACAAGAGATTAATCGACATCTATAGCTCAACAGCTAAGACAGTAGACGCTCTGATGAAGTTAGAATTACCGAGTGGAGTTGAAGTAGAAATTAAAGTTTAATGCATTTAAAAATTAACTGAAATGCCAGGATTATTAGGAAAGAAAATCGGAATGACATCCGTTTTCAGTGCTGATGGTAAAAATGTACCATGCACTGTTATCGAAGCTGGTCCTTGTGTAGTTACTCAGATTAAGAGTGTTGAGAAAGACGGCTATGCGGCTGTTCAGGTAGGTTTCCAGGACAAAAAGGAAAAACATACTACCAAACCTTTGATGGGGCACTTTAAAAAAGCTGGTGTAACTCCGAAGAGACACTTGGCCGAGTTCAAAGATTTTGAAACAGAATTGAATTTGGGAGACACTATTACAGTGGAATTATTCAATGATGCAGCTTATGTTGACGTTGTTGGTACTTCTAAAGGTAAGGGCTTCCAAGGTGTAGTTAAAAGACATGGATTTGGTGGGGTAGGTCAGACTACTCATGGTCAGCACAACCGCGCTCGTAAGCCGGGTTCTATCGGTGCATGTTCTTACCCTGCAAAAGTATTCAAAGGAATGCGTATGGGTGGCCAAATGGGTGGTGACCGCGTTACTACACATAACTTACAGGTATTAAAAGTGATTCCGGAACACAATCTTCTTTTGATTAAAGGTTCGGTACCGGGTTGCAAAGGTTCAATCGTAATAATTGAGAAATAATGGAAGTTAACGTATTAAATATTAAAGGTGAAGACACCGGAAGAAAGGTTACGTTAAACGAATCTATCTTCGGAATTGAACCCAATGACCACGCTATCTATTTGGACGTTAAGCAGTTTATGGCTAACCAACGTCAGGGAACTCATAAATCTAAAGAAAGAAGCGAAATCAGCGGTTCTACTCGTAAATTAGGTCGTCAGAAAGGTGGTGGCGGTGCTCGTCGTGGTGATATCAACTCTCCGGTATTGGTGGGTGGTGCTCGTGTATTTGGTCCTAAACCTCGTGACTATTGGTTTAAGTTGAATAAAAAAAGTTAAGACATTGGCCCGCAAGTCGGCATTGTCTTATAAAGCTCAAGAAAACGCAATCATTATTGTTGAAGACTTTACATTTGAAGCTCCGAAAACTAAGGATTTCGTTTCTATGGTAAATAATCTTAAAATTACTGACAAAAAGTTGCTTCTCGTTTTGCCGGAAGCCAATAAAAATGTATATTTGTCAGCTCGTAACATCGAACGTGCTAATGTGGCAATTGCTTCTGCATTAAATACTTACAATGTATTGAATGCTGAAACTCTTGTTGTTACAGAAAACTCGCTCAAGGCTATCGAGAATATCTTATCTTAATTTAAAAAGGAGGCTTAGATAATGGGAATTATTATTAAACCGTTGGTTACTGAGAAAATGACTGCAATTACCGAGAAGTTAAATCGATTCGGTTTTATTGTACGTCCTGAAGCTAACAAGTTGGAAATTAAGAGTGAGATTGAGCTTTGTATAATGTTACAGTAGTAGATGTAAATACGCTAAGATACTCGGGAAAGAGTAAAAGCCGTTACACTAAGTCTGGAATCATCAATGGTCGTACGAATGCTTATAAGAAAGCTATCGTAACATTGAAAGAAGGCGATACTATTGATTTTTATAGCAATATTTAATAAAGATGGCAGTACGTAAATTTAAGCCCACAACACCGGGGCAAAGACATAAAATTATTGGTACTTTTGAAGAGATTACTGCATCGGTACCAGAAAAGTCTCTTGTATTTGGAAAGCGCTCAACAGGTGGTCGCAACAACGTTGGTAAAATGACAATGCGCTATATGGGCGGTGGTCACAAGAGAAAATACAGACTTATCGATTTCAAGAGAAACAAAGACGGTGTACCCGCAGTTGTTAAGACTATAGAATACGATCCGAATCGTTCGGCTCGTATTGCTTTGCTGTTTTATGCTGATGGTGAAAAGAGATATATTATTGCTCCTAATGGATTGCAAGTTGGTAGCACATTGATGTCTGGAGCGAATGCAGCGCCTGAGATTGGTAACGCACTTCCGCTTGAAAACATCCCCGTTGGTACTGTAATTCATAATATTGAATTGCGTCCGGGTCAAGGTGCAGCTTTGGTGAGATCAGCTGGTAATTTTGCTCAGTTAACTTCAAGAGAAGGCAAGTATTGTGTGATTAAATTGCCTTCAGGTGAGGTAAGACAAATACTTAGTGCTTGTAAGGCTACTATTGGTAGCGTTGGTAACTCTGATCATGGATTGGAGTCTTCCGGTAAGGCAGGTCGTACTCGTTGGATGGGGCGTCGTCCTCGCAACCGTGGTGTTGTTATGAATCCTGTTGATCACCCGATGGGTGGTGGTGAAGGACGTGCTTCAGGAGGTCACCCAAGATCACGTACAGGCTTGTATGCTAAGGGCTTGAAGACAAGAGCTCCGAAGAAACAGTCTTCTAAGTATATTATTGAGAGAAGAAAGTAATAACTGATTAATTGAGTAAATTATGAGTCGTTCATTAAAAAAAGGTCCATATATTAACGTTAAACTTGAAAAGAAAGTGCTTGCTATGAATGAAAGCGGCAAGAAGGTTGTCGTTAAGATTGGGCTAGAGCTTCAATGATCTCGCCTGATTTTGTAGGGCACACAGTTGCAGTTCATAACGGAAATAAATTTATTCCTGTTTACGTTACAGAAAACATGGTAGGACACAAATTGGGTGAATTTGCACCGACACGTACATTCCGCGGCATGCAGGTAATAAGAAAAAATAAGCAGGATAATCTGAAGAAATAATAAAGTAATAAATAATGGGAGCAAGAAAAAAAATATCGGCTGAAAAAAGAAAAGAAGCCTTAAGACCATGTATTTTGCAAAATTGCAAAATGTTCCTACCTCTCCGCGGAAAATGCGTCTCGTGGCTGACATGATTCGTGGTATGGAAGTGAACCGTGCACTGGGTGTCTTGAAGTTTTCTTCTAAAGAAGCTTCTGCAAGAGTGGAAAAACTGTTGCGCTCTGCTATTGCTAACTGGGAACAGAAAAACGAACGTAAGGCAGAAAGTGGCGAATTGTTTGTAACAAAGATTTATGTTGATGGTGGTGCAACACTGAAAAGAATGCGTCCGGCTCCGCAGGGAAGAGGTTACAGAATTCGTAAACGTTCAAATCACGTGACTTTGTTCGTTGATTCTAAGAGTACTAATGATAATCAAAATTAAGACTAGATGGGACAGAAAGTTAATCCGATAAGCAACCGTTTAGGAATTATCAGAGGATGGGATTCTAATTGGTACGGTGGCAATGATTATGGTGATGCTTTGTTGGAAGACAGCAAAATCCGTAAATATTTGAATGCCAGACTTGCAAAAGCCAGCGTTTCAAGAATTGTTATAGAACGTACACTGAAATTGGTGACAATCACAGTTTGTACAGCGCGTCCAGGTATTATCATTGGTAAAGGTGGTCAGGAAGTTGACAAACTGAAAGAAGAGTTGAAGAAAATCACGGACAAAGATATTCAGATCAATATCTTTGAGGTGAAGAGACCTGAGTTGGATGCTGTTATTGTAGCTAATAATATCGCTCGTCAGGTAGAAGGTAAGATTGCCTACCGCCGTGCCATCAAGATGGCTATCGCTAACACAATGCGTATGGGCGCTGAGGGTATCAAAGTGTTGATTTCAGGACGTTTGAATGGAGCAGAAATGGCTCGTTCTGAAATGTATAAAGAAGGAAGAACTCCGTTGCATACTTTCCGTGCAGATATTGACTACTGTCATGCAGAAGCTTTGACTAAAGTTGGTTTGTTGGGTATTAAAGTATGGATTTGCCGTGGTGAAGTGTATGGTAAGAGAGAATTAGCGCCCAACTTTACTCAGACTAAAGAAAGCGGTCGCGGTGGAAACGGCAACAATAACGGTGGTAAGAACTTCAAAAGAAAGAAAAACAATCGCTAACGGATTTGAATTTTAGGAATTATGTTACAACCGAAAAAGACAAAATTCAGAAGACAGCAGAAGGGCAGTCAGAAAGGAAATGCTCAAAGAGGAAACCAATTGGCTTTTGGATCATTTGGTATTAAATCTTTGGAGACTAAATGGATTACAGGTAGACAAATTGAAGCTGCACGTATTGCGGTAACAAGATATATGCAACGTCAAGGACAGATTTGGATCCGTATTTTCCCGGACAAACCTATTACTCGCAAGCCTGCTGATGTGCGTATGGGTAAAGGTAAAGGTGCTCCTGAAGGTTTCGTTGCTCCGGTTACCCCGGGACGTATTATTATCGAGCAGAAGGTGTTCCTTATGAGGTAGCTAAAGAAGCTTTGCGTCTTGCAGCACAGAAGCTTCCTGTTACTACTAAGTTTATAGTTAGACGTGATTACGATGCTCAAAATCAAAATGCTTAATTTATTATGAAGATTGCAGAAATTAGAGAAATAGCTACCAATGAATTGGCAGAAAGAATTGAAGCTGAAGTAGCCAATTACAATCAGATGGTTTTAAATCATTCTATCTCTCCGCTGGATAATCCTGCACAGATTAAAAAGTTACGCAGAACGATTGCGCGTATGAAGGCAGAATTGCATCAGAGAGAACTTAACAAATAATAATGGTCCTCATGGAAGCTAGAAATTTAAGAAAAGAAAGAACAGGTGTTGTAGTAAGCAATAAGATGGATAAGACCATTACTGTTGCTGCTAAGTTTAAAGAAAAACACCCTATTTATGGTAAATTCGTTTCTAAAACGAAAAAATACCATGCTCATGATGAAAAGAATGAATGTAATGTAGGTGATACAGTACACATCATGGAAACTCGTCCTTTGAGCAAAACTAAGAGATGGAGATTGGTTGAAATAATTGAAAGAGCTAAGTAATTATGATACAAGTAGAATCCAGACTTACAGTGTGTGACAACAGTGGCGCTAAAGAAGCTCTTTGTATCCGCGTATTAGGTGGTACAAAGAGACGTTACGCTTCTGTAGGGGATGTCATTGTAGTTTCTATCAAGAGTGTAATCCCCTCTAGTGATGTTAAAAAAGGTGCAGTATCAAAGGCTTTAATTGTACGTACTAAGAAAGAAATCCGTCGTGCTGATGGTTCTTATATTCGTTTTGATGATAATGCTTGCGTATTGTTGAATAATGCAGGTGAAATTAGAGGAAGTCGTATTTTTGGCCCTGTTGCAAGAGAATTGCGTGCTGCAAACATGAAAGTGGTATCACTTGCACCTGAAGTACTTTAATTTTGTAAAAGATTTAAGTAATGAGTAAATTACATATAAAAAAAGGCGATACAGTTTACGTAAACTCTGGTGAAGATAAAGGTAAAACTGGCCGTGTGCTGAAAGTTCTTGTTAAAGAAGGACGTGCACTTGTAGAAGGTATCAATATGGTATCGAAAAGTACCAAACCTAATGCAAAGAACCCTCAGGGTGGTATCGTGAAGCAGGAAGCTGCTATACATATCTCAAACTTGAATGTGGTTGATCCTAAAACAGGCAAGCCAACACGTGTGGGAAGAAGAGAAAGTTCTGATGGTAGAACATTTGTTCGTTATGCTAAAAAATCAGGAGAGGAGATTAAATAATGAGTAATACTGCTAGCCTTAAGAAAGAATATGCAGAGCGCATTGCGCCTGCATTGAAGAATCAGTTCCAATATTCTTCAACAATGCAGATCCCCGTACTTAAGAAGATTGTTATTAATCAAGGATTGGGTATGGCTGTTGCTGACAAGAAGATTATTGAAGTTGCTATTAATGAGTTAACAGCAATTACGGGTCAGAAAGCTGTTGCAACAGTTTCACGTAAAGATATCGCTAACTTTAAGTTGCGTAAGAAAATGCCGATTGGCGTAATGGTGACTTTGCGTCGTGAAAGAATGTATGAGTTCCTTGAAAAACTTGTTCGTGTTGCTTTGCCACGTATTCGTGACTTTAAAGGTATCGAAAGTAAGTTCGATGGAAGAGGTAATTATACATTGGGTATTCAGGAACAAATCATTTTCCCTGAAATAAATATCGATAGTATTACTAAAATTCTCGGAATGAATATTACCTTTGTAACTTCTGCTCCGACAGATGAAGAAGGTTATGCTTTGTTGAAGGAATTTGGTTTACCGTTTAAAAACTCAAAAAAAGATTAATATATTATGGCAAAAGAATCAATGAAGCTCGTGAAGTAAAAAGAGCCAAACTTGTAGCCAAATATGCTGAAAAACGTGCTGCGTTGAAAAAGATTGTCAACTCAGGTGATCCTGCTGAAGCTTTTGAAGCTGCTCAGAAATTACAGGCTATTCCTAAGAATGCTAATCCTATTCGTTTGCACAACCGTTGTAAATTGACCGGTCGTCCTAAAGGCTATATTCGTCAGTTCGGGATTTCAAGAATTCAGTTCCGCGAAATGGCTTCTAATGGTTTAATCCCGGGCGTAAGAAAGCAAGCTGGTAATTCTTTTTATTTTTAAATATTGTCAGGGTAGTCCTGATTAATTTAATTTATTATTATATGACAGATCCAATCGCAGATTATCTCACCAGATTGAGAAATGCAATTAGTGCAAAGCACAGAGTAGTAGAAGTGCCTGCCTCAAATTTGAAAAAGGAAATCACTAAGATCCTTTTCGACAAAGGCTACATTCTGAACTACAAGTTTGTAGAAGATGGTCCTCAAGGAACTATCAAAGTGGCTTTGAAGTACGACTCAGTAAACAAAGTAAATGCTATTAAGAAACTTATTAGAGTTTCCACTCCGGGTTTACGTAAGTATACGGGTTACAAAGACATGCCGAGAGTTATTAATGGTTTAGGTATTGCTATAATATCTACTTCCAAAGGTGTAATGACTAACAAAGAAGCTGCTGAACTGAAAATTGGTGGTGAAGTTCTTTGTTATGTATATTAATAGGAGGATAAGCAATGTCAAGAATAGGAAAATTACCCATTAGTATTCCCACTGGAGTAACAGTTACTCTGAAGGATAATGTAGTTACTGTAAAAGGTCCTAAAGGCGAACTTAGCCAATTTGTTGATCCTTCTATCAATGTTGCAATTGAAGATGGACATGTGATGTTGACAGAAAACGAAAATGAGATGTTGGATAACATAAAACAAAGACATGCTTTTCACGGCTTGTATCGTTCTTTGGTTAACAACATGGTTATTGGTGTTTCTGAAGGTTATAAGAAAGAACTGGAACTTGTCGGTGTAGGTTACCGTGCTTCAAACAATGGTAATATTATTGATTTCGCTTTGGGTTATACTCATAATATCTTTATGCAGTTGCCTCCTGAAATCAAGGTAGAAACTAAGTCAGAAAGAAATAAGAACCCTCTTATTATATTGGAATCTTGTGACAAACAACTGCTTGGTCAGGTTTGCTCAAAAATACGTTCTTTCCGTAAGCCGGAACCTTATAAAGGTAAAGGTATTAAGTTTGTTGGCGAAGAAATTCGTAGAAAGTCTGGTAATCAGCCGGTGCTAAATAATTTACATAAAATTGTATTATCATGACAACAAAATTAGAAAGACGAATCAAGATCAAATATAGAGTACGCAATAAGATTTCAGGTACTACTGAACGTCCGCGTATGAGTGTGTTTAGAAGTAACAAGCAGATTTACGTTCAAGTTATCGATGACTTGTCTGGTAGAACTTTGGCTGCAGCTTCATCTTTGGGAATGGAGCTATGCCTAAGAAAGAACAGGCTGCTAAAGTTGGTGAACTGATTGCTAAGAAAGCTCAGGAAGCTGGTATTACGACTGTCGTATTCGACCGTAATGGTTACTTGTATCATGGGAGAATAAAAGAAGTAGCTGACGCTGCTCGTAACGGTGGACTTAAATTTTAATCAATTATGGCAGTTAATAATAGAGTTAAGATAACTAACGATATAGAGTTAAAAGACAGATTGGTTGCTATCAACCGTGTTACAAAGGTAACAAAGGGTGGTAGAACATTCAGCTTTTCTGCAATTGTCGTTGTTGGAAACGAAGACGGTATTATTGGTTGGGGCCTTGGTAAAGCAGGTGAAGTAACAGCTGCTATTGCTAAAGGCGTTGAAGCAGCTAAAAAGAACTTGACTCGTGTTCCTGTATTGAAAGGTACAGTTCCTCATGAACAGTCGGCTAAATTTGGCGGCGCTGAAGTATTCATCAAGCCGGCTTCTACCGGTACTGGTGTGGTAGCAGGTGGTGCGATGCGTGCTGTTTTGGAAAGTGTGGGTATTACAGATGTTTTGGCTAAGTCAAAAGGTTCTTCTAATCCGCACAACTTGGTAAAAGCTACTATTTTAGCTTTGGGTGAGATGAGAGATGCCCGTATGGTTGCTCAGAACAGAGGCGTAAGTATGGAAAAAGTATTTAGAGGATAAGGAGGAATTATGTCAACTATTAAGATTAAACAAATAAAAAGTAGAATTGGTGCTCCTGCTGATCAAAAAAGAGTACTCGATGCGCTGGGACTTCGCAAGATGAATCGTGTGGTTGAGCACGAAGAAACTCCTTCTATTCTGGGAATGGTTGAAAAGGTAAAACACCTGGTTGCCATCGTTAAGTAATTCATTGTTAATAAAAAAACTAATTACGATATGAATTTAAGTAATTTAAAACCTGCAGAAGGATCTACAAAGACTAGAAAAAGAATTGGCCGTGGCCCCGGATCTGGTTTGGGTGGTACTTCTACAAGAGGTCATAAAGGTGCTAAATCAAGATCAGGTTATTCAAAGAAGATTGGTTTTGAAGGCGGACAGATGCCTCTTCAACGTCGTGTTCCGAAGTTTGGTTTTAAGAATATTAACCGTGTAGAATATAAAGCTATTAACCTTGAAACTATTCAGAAATTGGCTGAAGCTAAGAATCTGACTAAGGTAGGTATGAATGACTTTATTGAAGCTGGTTTCATTTCTTCTAATCAATTGGTAAAAGTACTAGGTAACGGTAGTTTGACTACTAAGCTTGATGTGGAAGCTAATGCTTTTTCAAAGAGTGCGGTAGCTGCAATCGAAGCTGTTGGTGGTAATGCAGTAAAACTCTGATTCAATGAGAAAATCTATTGAAACATTAAAGAATATATGGAAAATTGAGGATCTGAGACAAAGGATCCTCATTACTATATTATTTGTTGCAATTTACAGGTTTGGTTCTTACGTGGTTCTGCCAGGTATTAACCCTGCTATGTTAACTCAGTTGCATAAACAAACGAGTGAAGGTTTGTTAGCCTTGTTAAACATGTTCTCTGGAGGAGCGTTTTCTAATGCATCTATTTTTGCATTGGGAATCATGCCATATATCTCGGCATCAATTGTAATTCAGCTTTTGGCGATTGCTGTTCCCTACTTTCAGAAAATCCAGCGTGAAGGTGAAAGTGGTAGAAGAAAAATCAATCAGTATACCCGTATATTGACAATTGCAATTTTGGTTTTCCAAGCTCCCTCATACTTGCTTAACCTTAAGATGCAAGCCGGACCATCACTTAATGCTTCATTAGATTGGACATTCTTTATAATTACTTCTACCATCATTTTGGCAGCTGGAAGTATGTTTATTCTGTGGCTTGGAGAAAGAATAACAGATAAAGGGATAGGTAATGGTATATCATTCATCATTTTGATAGGTATTATTGCCCGTCTGCCACAATCTTTATTCCAGGAGTTCGTTTCTCGTTTGGCTTCTCCGGGTGCAGGTGGTATCATCATGTTTTTGTTGGAAATAGTATTTTTGTTGTTCGTTATTGCAGCAGCAATTTGCTGGTTCAAGGCGTCCGCAAAGTTCCCGTGCAATATGCAAAACGTATTGTAGGAAACAAACAATATGGTGGTGCAAGACAATATATTCCTTTAAAGGTGAATGCTGCGAATGTAATGCCTATCATCTTTGCCCAGGCAATCATGTTTATCCCTATTACATTGGTAGGTTTCTCAAATGCTGCAACCGCAAGTGGTATTGTACGTGCATTTGTAGATCATACTAGCTTCTGGTATAATTTTGTTTTTGCAATATTGATTATTGTGTTTACATACTTCTATACTGCAATAACAATTAATCCTAACCAGATGGCAGAAGATATGAAGAGAAATAATGGTTTTATTCCGGGAATAAACAGGTAAGAATACAGCTGAGTATATAGATGCGATTATGTCTCGTATTACTCTGCCGGGTTCTATATTCTTGGCTCTTGTAGCATTATGCCTGCATTTGCTGGCATTTTTGGAGTAAAAGCTGAGTTCGCCCAGTTCTTCGGTGTACATCCTTATTGATTCTTGTAGGTGTTGTATTGGATACACTCCAACAGGTAGAAAGTCATTTGTTGATGCGCCATTATGACGGATTGTTAAATTCTGGAAGAATCAAGGGGCGTGCTGGTAATGTTGCTGCATATTAATTAGTCTGAGATGATATTTCTTAAGACAGATGATGAGATAGAGCTGCTTCGTCAGAGTAACCTACTTGTAGGTAGGACTCTGGCTGAAGTTGCTAAATTGATAAAACCCGGTGTGACAACTAAGGAACTTGACAAGGTAGCCGAAGAGTTTATTAGAGATAATGGAGCTGTTCCTACTTTTAAAGGTTTTCCAAATCAGTATGGTGATCCCTTCCCCAGTACCTTGTGTACTTCGGTAAATGATCAGGTTGTACACGGTATTCCCAATGATACCCCTTTGAAAGAAGGTGATATTGTTTCTGTTGATTGTGGTACTTATATGAATGGTTTTTGTGGGGATTCAGCTTATACTTTCTGTGTAGGAGAAGTTGATCCTGAGGTCTTGAAACTTTTGAAGACAACAAAAGAAGCTTTATATTTAGGTATAGAGAATGCCATTCATGGAAAGCGTTTGGGTGATATAGGTTTTGCTGTCCAGCAACATTGCGAGGCTAATTCCTATGGTGTGGTGAGAGAATTTGTAGGTCATGGCATTGGAAAAGATATGCATGAAGATCCGCAGGTACCCAATTATGGAAAAAGAGGATATGGCACTCTGTTGAAAAAGGTATGTGCATTGCCATCGAACCGATGATAACATTGGGTTCCCGCCAAATAGTAATGGAAAGAGATGGATGGACAGTGCGTACACGCGATAGGAAATGTGCCGCTCACTTTGAGCATACAGTTGCAATAGGAGTTGGGAAGGCAGATATTTTGTCCTCATTTGAATATGTCGAACAAGTATTAGGAGATAAAGCAATTTAATATGGCAAAGCAATCCGCAATAGAACAAGATGGAGTTATAGTTGAAGCATTGTCTAATGCAATGTTTCGTGTTGAGCTAGAAAACGGGCATGAGATTACTGCTCATATCTCTGGCAAGATGAGAATGCATTACATTAAAATATTACCCGGGGATAAGGTCAGAGTAGAGATGTCTCCTTATGACTTATCTAAAGAAGAATCGTTTTTAGATACAAATAAAAAAGAAATAAGATATGAAAGTAAGAGCATCATTAAAGAAACGTACGCCGGAATGCAAAATCGTTAGACGAAATGGCCGTTTGTATGTTATTAACAAGAAAAATCCTAAGTATAAACAACGTCAAGGATAATTTATTATTTTTGCAAAAAAAAATAATTTAGTATATGGCTATAAGAATAGTTGGTGTAGATTTGCCTCAGAATAAGAGAGGCGAGATTGCGTTAACCTATGTATATGGTATTGGACGCAGTAGTTCAGCAAAAATCTTGGATAAGGCTGGTGTTGACAGAGATGTGAAAGTGAAAGACTGGACAGATGACCAGGCTGCTAGAATTCGTGAAATCATTGGTGCTGAATACAAAGTAGAAGGTGATCTTCGTTCAGAAGTGCAATTAAACATTAAGCGATTAATGGATATTGGTTGCTATCGTGGTGTACGTCACCGTATTGGTCTGCCGGTTCGTGGCCAGAGCACTAAGAACAACGCTCGTACACGTAAGGGAAGAAAGAAAACAGTTGCAAATAAGAAAAAAGCTACTAAATAATAATTGTTGATATGGCAAAAAAACAGTCGCAGCTAAGAAGAGAAATGTGAAGGTTGACGCTAATGGACAGTTGCATGTTCATTCTTCATTCAACAACATCATTGTATCTTTGGCAAATAGTGAAGGTCAGATTATCTCATGGTCTTCTGCAGGTAAGATGGGATTTAGAGGTTCTAAGAAGAACACTCCTTATGCAGCACAGATGGCTGCACAAGATTGCGCTAAAGTAGCGTTTGATCTTGGCCTGAGAAAGGTTAAAGCTTATGTAAAGGGTCCTGGAAACGGACGTGAGTCTGCTATCAGAACTGTTCACGGAGCTGGTATCGAGGTTACTGAAATTATTGATGTAACTCCGCTTCCACACAACGGTTGTCGTCCTCCGAAAAGAAGAAGAGTTTAATAGATAACCTATTTTTATATGTAACTTGATTTTGTTAATAATGGATTGCACTTCCTTTCTGTAATCGCGGCTGCAACAAATTAAGTTCATTAGTAACAATTAAATTAGAAAAAGAAATGGCTAGATATACTGGACCAAAATCAAGAATTGCCCGTAAATTCGGTGAAGGAATCTTTGGAGCAGATAAAGTTTTATCTAAGAAGAATTATCCTCCCGGACAACATGGTAACAACAGAAGAAGAAAGACTTCTGAGTATGGTGTCATGTTGGCAGAAAAACAAAAAGCTAAATATACTTACGGTGTGTTGGAAAAACAATTCCGTAACCTGTTTGAAAAGGCTGCAAGTGCTAACGGTATTACCGGTGAAATCTTGTTGCAGAGTTTAGAGGCTCGTCTTGACAACGTGGTGTTCCGTTTGGGTATTGCTCCGACTCGTGCTGCTGCCCGTCAGTTAGTAAGTCACAAGCACATTACAGTAGATGGAAAGGTAGTTAATATTCCTTCATTCTCTGTAAAACCCGGTCAGATTGTGGGTGTACGCGAAAGATCTAAATCTTTGGAAGTGATTGCTAATTCACTTGCAGGATTCAATCATAGCAAATATCCTTGGTTGGAGTGGGATGAAAGTTCTAAGGTAGGTAAGTTGTTACATATACCTGAAAGAGCAGACATTCCTGAAAACATTAAAGAACACTTGATCGTTGAATTGTACTCTAAATAATAATTAATTTCATGGCGATATTAGCATTTCAAAAACCTGATAAAGTATTAATGTTGGAAGCGGACTCCAGATTTGGAAAATTTGAGTTCCGTCCACTCGAACCCGGTTTCGGTATTACCGTAGGTAATGCTTTACGCCGTATTCTTCTTTCTTCATTGGAAGGATTTGCAATCAATACGATTAAGATCGAAGGTGTAGAACATGAGTTCGCATCTGTACCTGGTGTTAAAGAAGACGTGACCAACATTATCTTAAATCTGAAGCAAGTCAGATTTAAGCAAGTAGTAGAAGAGTTCGAAAATGAAAAGGTAAGCATTACCGTTGAGAATTCTAGTGAATTTAAGGCAGGTGATATAAGTAAGTATTTGACTGGATTTGAAGTGTTAAATCCTGAATTGGTTATTTGCCATTTAGATTCAAAAGCAACAATGCAGATGGACATTACTATTAATAAAGGTAGAGGGTATGTTCCGGCCGATGAAAACCGCGAATATTGTACCGATGTTAATGTAATTCCTATCGATTCTATTTACACACCGATACGTAATGTAAAATATCAGGTGGAAAACTTCCGTGTTGAACAGAAGACTGACTACGAAAAGCTGGTATTGGAAATTACTACCGATGGTTCCATTCACCCGAAGGAAGCTTTGAAAGAAGCCGCTAAAATATTGATTTATCATTTCATGTTGTTCTCTGATGAAAAGATTACTCTTGAAACATCCGATGTGGACGGCAATGAAGAATTTGATGAAGAAGTATTGCACATGCGCCAGCTGCTTAAGACTAAGCTTGTTGATATGGACCTCTCAGTTCGTGCCTTGAACTGCTTGAAAGCTGCCGATGTGGAAACATTGGGTGACTTGGTACAGTTCAACAAGACAGATCTGTTGAAGTTCAGAAACTTCGGTAAGAAATCGCTCACGGAGCTTGATGATTTGCTCGAGGGTCTGAATCTGTCGTTTGGGACCGATATCTCTAAATATAAATTAGATAAAGAATAAAAAATGAGACATAATAAGAAATTCAATCATTTAGGTCGTACTGCTTCTCATAGAAGTGCTATGTTATCTAACATGGCTTGTTCTTTGATCAAGCACAAAAGAATCACTACGACTGTTGCAAAGGCTAAAGCTTTGAAGAAATTCGTTGAGCCTTTAATTACAAAATCTAAAGACGACACAACTAATTCACGTCGTGTTGTATTTAGCAACTTGCAAGATAAGTTTGCTGTAACGGAGTTGTTCAAAGAAATCTCTGTAAAAGTAGCAGATCGTCCGGGTGGTTACACTCGTATCATCAAAACAGGTCATCGTTTGGGTGATAATGCTGAAATGTGCTTTATCGAATTGGTAGATTACGATGAAAACATGGCTAAGACTGCAACTGCTAAGAAAGCAACTCGTACTCGTCGTTCTAAGAAGAGTGCAGCTGCTACAGAAGCTCCTGCAGCATCGGCAGCTGAAACTACAGAGGAAGCCCCTAAAGCTGAATAATCTGTATATCATCATATATATAAAAGCCATAGCTATAAAAGCTGTGGCTTTTTTTTTATTTTATGCCATGATCGGCAGTAATGAGAAAACAAGCTGAGAGCGCTTTCGTCCACATAAATATTACTTGTCCTGTTTACAAAAGTTTTGATATGAACGAAGCATACAGAACGAGAACAGCTTTTAGATTAAAGCCGGAATTAAGAACACTGAATAATTCCTTCAAAACCTTCATGGATAGATAACTGCCTGTATCTCAAAAAGAAATCATGAAGGAGTTGAGAGCTGATCCTTCATATCTTTTGATAATCCTTCAAATCTCCTTTAAAACAAAATACCTTTGATATTTGTTAATTATTGTATGAAATGAAACCTAAGAAGCTATTTATGTTATCTTTGTAACTCAAACAGTAAGCAATGAGAGGATTTGTAACAGTCATATTATTTTTTCTGTTTGCTTTGGCTTTTGCCAGAACAGAATATGTTGATGCAGTTCCAGCTGCGTTAATGACGGTATGTACTGTACAGAATACGGATACTACTCCGCAGGCTCCATCAATGAGGATAGTGTCATTCCCATGGATAGCAATAAGGGAATAGCAGATATGGAGTTTGGGGATGCTCATACTTTAGCACATCGTGTCAGTGCTTCTGCAGAGCGTATGTACCGTTTTCCTCCATAGAGACTACCCAATTTATAAAGACTTTGTTGCGTAAGATGGCCGCCCGGATGGCCAGTCTTGCAAGCTGTCATACCCATGTGTATGCCTCTTCCCACTCCCTTCATTGATAGTGCTTGCGAGCACTATATCTTCGGTATGAGGCGTATTCTCATTTAGCTTTTATTCTTTTACCAATTTGTTTTTTCATGGTTCCGTCTTGTCGGTGATGGCGAGATGTGACCTTGGTATGAATTATTGTCTTTTTAATTAGTAAAGAATAAAATTTAAATTATTATGAGTAATACAGTTTCTACTGAAGCGACCTTATTTTCAACAACACATCCTGATGTCGTAAAACGTACTAGTATTTCTTCTGTTATCATATCCGCTATCCTTTGCGTGATAGGTGCAGGTGCATTTGCAACCTCTTTAAAGATGGGGGATTCCTCATCCACCATGAGTATGGTGTTTATGGCTGGTGGAACCATTTTGTTTCTGTGGGCCGTATTCCGCCTTTTCTGGCGAAGCAAGGAATGGGTATATGCACCTACCGGCAGTGTAGCTAAAGAAGGAGCCTGCTTCTTTGATGTATGCGATTTACAGGCTTTAACGGAAACGTTGGAGAAAAAAGGTTTTGAAACCAAGAATGACGTGAAAGTAAAGACAAACGGAAACGTACGTATGGACTATATGATTTCTCAGGATAAGAAATTCGTTGCGGCCCAGTTGTTCCGTTTCATCCCCTATACATACGAGCCTGCATCTTCTGTGTTTTATTTCACGGGAGACGATGCAAGTGCGTTTGTACATTGCTTGGAAACAAGTGAATTTTGATTTTCTATGACTCTTTATGTTATGAAATAAGGTGTGCCTGTGAAGGTCTGCTTTATTTGCTTAAGACGTTAATGTGATAAATTGTTGGGTGGGGTTAGTCGTTGATGATTAGCCCCATCTTTTTCATCAGGAAGCAAGCGTTCATATTTTGTGCGATACCTTCACGGAGTTTGTATGAAAAAGTCAGTTCATCGTTGGTGATATCAGCTTCAAAGCAATAATTCCGTATCTCTTTGGGGAAATATTCTATTAATTTCCCTAATAGCAGGTCGTGTGTGGCAATGATACCGTTCGTTTTCAGTTCCATCAGTTGGCGTACCAGGCGAATGAGCTTTCTGCTTGTCCATCGAGTTGGTTCCTTTTAAAATCTCATCCAGAATGATGAACAACTCCTCTCCCTTATTCAGGCGGTCTATAATTTGTTTCAATCGTTTTAGTTCGGCAAAGAAGTAAGATTCGTTGTCTGTCAACGAATCGGAAGTCCGCAAGCTTGTCACTAGTTTGGCAGGATATATTTCAAGGGAGGAACAGCATACAGGCAGCCGGTACATGCCAATACATAATTCACTCCGATCGTACGCAGATAAGTACTTTTCCCTGCCATGTTGGCTCCTGTGATGATGACAAAGAACGGTCTTGAGGGGATATCGGCATCATTGGTCACACATTGCCGTGCAGGCATCAGGGGATGTCCCATATCCTTTGCAAGGAAAACAAAAGGCTTGCCGGCAATGGCCGGATAGGCGTATGCGGGATGGTTGCCGGCAAATGTCGCCAGCGAACAAAGAGCATCAATGTCACCCAGGACGTCCAGCCAGTGAAGCAGATATTTTCCATATTTGTGCCTCCATTGTTCAATGCGCATTACCTGCCGGAGTTGCCAGAACATGGAACCTTCCAGCAAGACATATAACAATTGGTTGTTGCGCAAGTCCAGTTTGTCCAGTTCCCGTGAAAGCTCTTTCAAAATATGGGTGGTGGATTTCCCGTCCATGCCGAATTCAGCTTTCAGGTGTCTGAGTAGCGGAGCGTTCATTTCCCGGTTCTCTATCAGGCTGATCAGTTCGGCGTAGATAGACAGGATACGTAATTTCTTGTCATAAACTCTTTGCAGATTGCTGACAGGCTTTATCAGTCCGAAACTACCTATCACGAACAGTCCGAAGGCCAGTCCGAACCATGTCATCGGAATGACCCCGGCCACTCCCAGCATAGCCAGTACGATGTTGACTCCGGGAACTATTCCCAATAACGGGCGGCTCCACCATTTCTTGCTGAAATAAGCAGGTGCTTCCGTCCACTCTTTAATTTCTTCGCGGTCGCTTGTCGCCCCTTTGTAGAGCAGACCGGTAATCCGGAATGTTTCCCGGAAATCGGAATAAGCAGCCAGTTCCTTTGTCGCCTCCTGCCGTTGGATTATCTCTTCCTTTATCTCCAGATGATTTTGTAACCATTCTGCCAGTTTTTCCTTTCCGAATGAAGTGCAGGTACGGTTCAAGGCCTGAAACAAAGAGTGCCTTCCGAACAAGTCCAGGTCAAAAGAATACCTGTGGGCCGGGTTTGTAAATTCCTTTCCGTCCTCAAAAGGCTCATAGTTGTCCGCCAGTGCGGAAAGCTCGTCACTATTCACCCGTATGCAGGTTTCCAGCCAGTCTTTGCGGAAAAACAACCGGTTGTGATACTTCACCAATGCCAGAAAAGGAACGAAAGTGACCGCTATAGTGAGACATATAGTGGTTGTTCCTGCCTGATAGAAGTAGATTGTTCCTATAATCCCTGCTGCAAATAACAAGACCCTCAGCGTGCTGATGCGGAGAATCTTATTTTTTACCTGGCGGAGTTCTGCCTCAGCCTGTTCAATGCGCTGTTCGTATTTTGCTTTCAATTCCATAATGATAGGTTGTAAATATTTCCTTGCCATACCGGGTGCGGTTTTGCTGCGGAGAGGGGGGAAGCCTTCTGCGGCGATGCAAGGGTATGGCGAAGAACTTTTCATTTGTTTCCCGGCAATATATAGAAAAAAAAACGTCTCCTTCTGTTTCTTGTGTTATTTAGACTTATCTTTTCATTTTAGGAAGAAGAGCCTTCCATCCGGAATGATGGCGGTTAGACCGATGAGGATGAATGACAGGAAATGAAATTTTAACATAGCCGATGAATCCATTGTCAATAGGAAAAAGTATATTTGTCTGTCTGATAAAGATTATAAACTACTTGGGGTATGAGAAAAATGATATTCATTTTATGCATTCCGACCGCTTTGCTTTCGGCTTGCTCACCATCCGGAATGCAAGGTAATCCGGCGGCAGTACAAGCCGGTGCGGCCATCGGCGGAGTATTAGGCGCTATTGTGGGTGACAGGGCCGGCGGATATAACGGTTCGCAATTCGGCGCTGCTGGGAACTGTAACGGGGGCTGCTGTGGGAAATGCCATAACTACGCCTCGGGAGAAAACTTATCAGGTGGAGGAGTATTACGTGAAGACTTATCCTTCTTCTTCGCAGTATGAGCATACTTCCTCTTATGAGCCTTCGTCAGGATTGAGGATCATCAACCTGCGTTTTATCGATGATAACCGTAACCATGTTATTGATGCGGAAGAAGACAGCAAACTGGTGTTCGATGTGGTGAATGATGGGGATGTGCCCGCTTACAATGTTACTCCGGTGATAGAGGAAATGAGCGGCATGAAACATATTTTGATTTCACCTTCGGCTCAGATAGCTATATGCCTGTCGGGAATCAGATAAGGTATACGGCCACCATTCGCGGAGGCAGGAAGTTGAAAACAGGCCAGGCGCAATTCCGTGTTTTGCAACAGAGAGCAACGGGGCGGTGACCGAAGCGCATGAGTTTACTTTGCCTACCCAAAAACGGATAAAGAAATAAGTTCCTTGACTGGCAGGGTCTCTGCGGGCGGATAACCCTTTGCCGGAGACAACGTAAGCGTTCGCAGCCCTATTGTTAAGCCTTTCAGGCCGTCCGGTTACTATCTCCAAAACCTGCGGAGTTATCTCCATAGCCTTTGGAGTTAACTCCGCAAGCTTTGGAGATAACTCCATAGTGCTATGGAGATAGTATATATCCTTTCTTCAGACCTTAGCAGGCGGGAGAAAAGGCCTTAGGGTGGGGTATGTGTGGAGTTACTCCTTGTTGATGATCCCTTGTATCTCTTGCAGAGTCAGATTTCCTGTGATGGCGATGATGGTAAATTCATTTTTTTCCTGACTCATCAATACAAATTCCTTTTCTTTGTTTTTGTTCCGTTTCAGATAAATGATGGTCTTCTCGCCTTCATCGTTTATGCGCATCAACTCCTCGTAGCCGTTCTTGGGGCTGATGAAAGCTGTCTCCTTTTTCAGCTTGGCGATAATGTCGGGTTTTTCACAACTTAGAATCTGGATGTTATCCAGTTTGGAGGCTACTTCGCCTATATTTACCCCTTCCGTTTTCATGTTGGGCATCAGGCTGAGCATGGCTTTTGAGATATAGACAGAGGTTACCCCTTCCATATCAGCGAACTTGTCGAAAAAACTGTCCTGTGCGTAGGTGAACAGTGAGCACAGAGAGAGCAATAAAGTAATGATATATGTACGTTTCATTGTTTTATGTTATTTAATCGGTTTAATTGTTCGTTTACGTTCTCTTGAATTTTTCCGGTAGCTTCCTGCACCGATTCCACCTTTTCTATTCCTTTATTCAGGCTGCTGGAAAGCATGATAAGTGCCTTTTGGGCCTGTGCGTATGCTTCTTCGGGGGTGGCGCAGGTATCTTGCGGTGCCGGATAGGGCTTGTATAGGTACAGTCCTACGGAGAGCAGGATGAGCAGGCTGGCGGCTATGCTTCCTATCCATTGCAAGCGGAGGGCCCGTATATGTTTTTTTATTTTCAGCGTGCGTCTTTCGCCTGTATCCCATTCGTCTATCTTGCGGCTCAGCCTGCTTTCCAGGCCTTCCGGTATTTCGGGAGCGGGATGTGCTGCCAGTTGCATGAAGATTTCCTTCTCGGCAAGTAAATGAGCCGGAACGTCCTCTTCGGTAAAAAAGCGTTTCAGTTCCTTTTCTTCGGTATCGCTGGTTTCTCCATCGTAATACCGGGCCAATAGTCTTTCTATTTCATTTACTTTCATAGTTCATTATTGCATTATATTGTTCACGTATCTTTTTGCGGGCGCGGCTCAGCAACACACGTATGTTGATGGCATTCAGTCCGGTGGCTTGCTCTATCTCCTCAAAGGAGCAATCATTGACATCACGAAGCAGAATCACACGTTTTTGTTGCTCGGGCAGTCTGCCGATGAGCCGTTTTACCTGGTTCACTTCATCCCGCTGTTCTATTTCCCGGGCTATGTTGGTGTCCATGGGGAGGTTCAGTTCTTCGGGAGGGCGTCCGTCTTCATCCGGCTGACTCCGGCGCAGGACGTCGTAGCACAGATTCTTGATGAGGGTGACACAATAGGCTTCGGTGTTCAGTACGTCCGCCAGTTCATCGCGCTTGTTCCACAATTTCAGATACGCTTCCTGCACCATATCTTCCGCATCCTGAGGGTTGCCCGTCAGCCGGAAGGCTACTCGGTAGAGTTTCCGGTGGTAAGGTAGAAATTGTTGCTTAAACTCAGCGGCGTCCATGCTTCTTTCCTGTTTCCTGATTTACTAATTTGTCTATATCATCCTTTGTGAATTTTCCGTTTATCTGTACCAGTGTACAGTCTTCTTTTCCGGTGCATACAAACAGCAGTTCACGGATAGTTTCCTTTTTTGTTTTCATCAGCACGCGGACTTTCTCGCCTTCATCGTTTACACGCATCAGCTCATCATATCCTTTCAGATTTAGTTTGTTCACTTTTTTGTTGAACCGTTCTTTTACGCTTGCCGTACAAGATTCCAGGTCCAGTACTTTTATTGACTTTATTTTTCTTATTATCTTAGCATCTTCATCGTGTCCGGCAAACATTTTTTCCAAGAGACATCATGAAAGAAGATACTTTGACACAATCGGCATTTTTTTCGCTGCCGAATTCATTGAAAAGACCGTTGATGCCTTGGGCGTAGCCCAGATGGCAGACGAAAACTAGCAATAGAGTAAATACAAACTTTTTTCATGGTTTTATTTTGTTTTTGTTCATAACTGAATTTGTTTTTGAAAGCGCTTTCAATCAGATAGACGGGGGAAGTGGGAAAGTTGTTACAAAGGGAAAAGAATTTTTTTAAGTTTCTATGTTTGTAAAGAGGTTCAGCTTTACAAAGAAAGCATCATTCAATAGCCTGTTTGATCTTTCATCAGCATGATCACAGGCTTTGCCGGTCCCTTTAACCAATTCCTTTCATTCAGGTAATTTCGGGGAGTAGAATGAAGAAACCCTCGCCTTGTTTACAAATCTTTCACAAGTTCAAGATGAGAACAAGGGGTTTTTCTTATGAAATGATATTGGCTGGGGATTATTGGTTCCGCACAGGCAGCCTCACCCATAACCATCCGGGAATCAATTTCCAGAAGAATACGATAAACTGATAGCGCCAGTCTATGATGGCTACTCTTTTCCTTCGGGAGATGGCTTTTACAATTTGAGATGCCACTTGGGAAGTATGCATCAGCAGCGGATATTTATCATCTTTCAGCAAAGGAGTGGCGACAAATCCGGGACGGATATCGGTGAAGGAGATGTTTAGTTTCTTCATGTGTGCCAATTGGTCCAATGCATCTATGTACGTGTTCTGAAACCGCTTGGTAGCTGAATAAGCTGGGGCGGATCCCAGCCCTTTGGTGCCTGCTATGGAGCTGATTACGGCTATATGCCCTTTCCCGCGTTGCTCAAAATAGTGATAGGCGGCATTGACCATCCGTATGAATCCCGAAACATTGGTGGCGGCGGTTTGTAATTCTATATCGGGTTGAAGTGAAAGATTTTGTTTGCCTATGCCCGAGCTGAGCAGGAACACATCCATACCTCCCATTTTAGTAATCAGTTGCTCCAATGAGAAAGGGGCGTCCTCACGGGTGACATCTATTGTCTGAGTATATACCTGTCCGGGCGCGGATAACCGGATTTTTTCCAGTTCTTCTTCTCTACGTCCTGCCACGCCTACTTGCCAGCCGTCTTTCAGATAGCATCGCGCACTTCCAGTCCGATGCCGGAAGTGGCGCCAATGATAATGATTCTTTTCATCCGCTTCGTCTTATTGTAAAGCTTGCTCAATGTCGGCTATGATGTCGTTTACATTCTCGATGCCCACTGAAAGACGAATCAAGTCCGGAGCGACTCCCGCTTCGCGCAACTGTTCGTCGGTGAGCTGGCGGTGAGTATGGCTGGCGGGATGCAGTACGCAGTCCGTGCGTCGGCCACATGGGTTACGATGCAGATGAATTTCAGCCTGTCCATAAATTCTATCGCTTCCTCACGGGTTCCGTTCAGCCGAAAGCGATGACACCGCACGAACCGTTTGGCATATATTTCTGTGCAGATCATAATATTTGCTGCTTTTCAGTCCGCAATAGTTCACCCATTTCACTTTTGGGTTGGCTTCCAGCCATTCGGCCACCTTCTGTGCGTTTTCGCAATGACGGGGAACACGCAGATGCAAGGTTTCCAATCCCAGATTCAGTAAGAAGGAATTCTGTGGAGACTGGATGGAGCCCAGGTCACGCATCAGTTGGGCGGTTGCTTTCGTCATGTAAGCCATTTTGCCGAACGCTTTGGTATAAGTCAGTCCGTGATAAGACTCGTCGGGCTGGGTCAGACCGGGGAATTTGTCCGCATGGGCTTCCCAGTCAAAGTTGCCGCTGTCCACAATGGCGCCTCCTACACTGGTGGCATGACCGTCCATGTATTTGGTTGTAGAATGTGTGACGATATCCGCTCCCCATTCAAACGGGCGGCAGTTGATGGGAGTGGCGAAGGTGTTGTCCACAATCAAAGGCACACCGTGCTTGTGTGCGATACGTGCGAACTTTTCGATGTCCAGCACATCGATGCTCGGATTGGAGATGGTTTCGCCGAACAACGCTTTGGTATTCGGGCGGAAAGCTTGGTCTATTTCCTCTTCGGATGCATTGGCGTCAATGAAGGTACACTCGATGCCCAGTTTTTTCAGCGTAACGCCGAACAGGTTGAATGTACCTCCGTAGATGGTAGACGAGCATACGAAGTGGTCGCCTGCCTGACAGATATTGAAAATGGCATAGAAGTTGGCAGCCTGGCCGGACGAGGTCAGCATAGCACCCACACCACCTTCCAATGCTGCGATTTTTGCGGCGACGGCGTCATTGGTGGGGTTTTGCAAGCGTGTATAGAAATATCCCGAATCTTCCAGATCGAACAGACGCGCCATCTGTTCGCTGGTGTCATACTTGAATGTGGTACTTTGATAAATAGGCAAAAACGCGCGGTTCGCCTTTTTTCGGAGTCCAGCCTGCCTGTACGCATAAGGTCTCCTTGCTATACTTCTTATCCATGTTTATATTGTTATTAAAATTACATATTCATTTATTTCGCAGCAAAATTAAGAATAATCTGTCATTTAGGGCTCAATTATTGAGAAAAGTGTTATATTTGAACGATTTTAATAAGCTTAACTATGGCAGAGGATATAAAATTCAGGCATACTATGCCGGTGCAGATACGATTCAGCGATGTGGACCAGTTTGGTCATATGAACAATTCGGTTTACTTTTCTTTGTATGATTTGGCAAAGACTACTTATATAAAAGATGTATTTGGCAGTGCCGACTGGAGTAAGCTGGCTATTGTGGTGGCCAATATCAATGCAAACTTCTTTATGCCGGTATTTTTCTCGGATCATCTGGTGATAGAAACGGCTGTGGTACATTTGGGCATAAGAGTTTTACTTTGTTGCAGCGTGCCGTGACTACGGATACCCATGAGGTGAAGTGTGAGTGCCGCACGGTGATGGTAGGTTATGACCTGGCTACCAAAGAACCGAAATTGATTTCCGAGGATTATAAGAAGGCCATTTGCAGGTACGAGGAAAAAACATTGGAGGAGCTGTCAAAAGAACGGAAATAGTTATTGATTTTCTGTGTTGTTGATGTTTTATCAACTATATGCATAATGAATAAAGGTGTATCTCACGACACACCTTTATTTTTCTATGTTAAAACATCTGTCCTGAAAAATAAACAGGAGGATTTGGCTTATTTTTTCCCGTATCCCGGAGTTTGAGTTAATAACGGATTCACATTCAAAGTACCGATATTAACCGGCCAAAGCATTTTATATGCTTCTTCTGTACCGAGGATAGGATTTGTGCCCGGATAGTTGGCATCGGCAGAAAAGACCAAAGAACGTCCGGATGCATCGTGCATACGCAATACGTCAAACCAGCGCTTGCCTTCACTGACAAACTCTTTGTCCCGTTCCTGCAAAATGGCTAGTTCATTTTCCGCATAGCTGCCTTCCGTGTATTTGTTTTCTTCAAAGGTGTCTCCGTATGCACGTTTGCGTACTTCGTTGATATACGAAGCACAAGGGTTGTTCAATCCGTTTTCAATTTCCGCCATCATTAGTAACGCATCGGCATAGCGGTAAACAGGGATGTCCGAAATATAAATGCGGTTGTCATTGGAATTGATTGTACCTATACGTTTTTTCATTACGCATCCGAATTCGCTGAGCTACCATTATCATTTTTCATGTAATACTCCATGAATGTGGCATCACGACGGCTGTCTCCTTCTTTGAACGTTTTCCAGAAATCTTCTGTGTACTCGTCACGGAATACCCCACCGGTACCTTTCAAATTTAAGGTGTCTTTTTCAATTACTTTACCGTCACGACCATGTGCCTGCCCCAGAAATACAGCATCCTGATAAAGGAATCTGCTTCCGTCATTGCTGGCCTCACCCTCTACAAACGGCATGGCGAAGATAATCTCAGCGTTCTTTTTTATTGTCGCATGAGAAGATGGAGGCAAAGTTGTCCATTAATTCAAAATGTCCTATGATTCCGGATAAGGCGGTCTTGGCAGTCTGTAAATCGGTTGCCCCGGTTGCTGTGAATCCGGTGATGGATACTTTCGCTGCCCACATATAGATTTCTGCTTTAAGCATTAAAGTGGCATAGCGTGACCAGTCGTATGCATCAAAGGAGGTGTTATTTCCGAAATAGTTTTCGGATTTATTAATATCTGCTTTGATAAATTCCATCGTGGCTTCGGGTGTGGCGCGTTCTACATAGAATTTGTCTGCCGATGGCTTGCCGTCCAATATATCTACTTTGGTGATGAGAGGTACTCCCCCGAAAGTTCTGTATAGCATGAAGTAATACAGGGCTCTCATGCCATACGCTTGTCCCAAATACCGGCTCCGGGTCGCATCATCCAGAAACGTACACCCATTTTCTACTTCTTGGATAAAATGGTTTACTTGCATGATAGGAGAGTATAGTCCGTTCCAATTGGATATGCCGGGAATATCTTCCGAGATATTCTGTGACCGGATATCGGCATAGTTCAAGCTGGTGTTCAGCGAGGAGGTGCCCACACGTTGTGTGCCGCCGCGGAGTTCGCCCAAGGTGTAGAACATGTCATAGTAACTTCTTAATTGGGCGTGCAGACCCAACATGAATGCTTTGGGCTGGGAAGCTTCTTTCCAGAAATTTCCGGCTCCATAATAATCTTCCGGTGCCAGATCCAGTGCATCACAGGACGGCTGGAGAATGGTCATCACACATATTGAAAGGATATAGAATATTTTTTTCATAATCTGTTAGAGTTTATAAGTTTAGAAAGAAACGTTTACGCCGAGAATGACAGTGCGAGGCAATGGGTATCCACCATTGTTGTCCGTCTTTTCCGGAGAGAATAAATGTTTGGCTTCTGTCAGGTAACCCAGGTTCTGACCGGTTAACGAGAGCATGACTGAACCTAGTCCTGCTTTGCGTACCCAGTTGCTTGGCAGATTATATGACAAGGCTATTTCACGGAAAGATAGATAGTCACCGTTGTAGGCAAACATGGAGGATTGACGGCAATAATTGCGCTTACCCAACTGGTCGGCCCATACATAAGTAGGATATTGTGCACCGGGATTTTCGGGTGACCAGGTGTCGTGGGTTTCTGCAATGGTATTATAAGTACCTTGTGCGCAAGACATGATCCACATGGTTTTCCAGTCTACCGCTTTGAAACCGAGCGCATAGTCAAAACGTGCTGATAAAGTAAGGTCTTTCCAGGTGACTGAAGTATTGATACCTCCTGTCCATTTGGGTACAGTGTTGCCCACTTTCACCATGTCGTAATTGTCGATGATGCCGTCGCCGTTTACATCCTTCCATTTCACATCACCCGGCTGGATGCGGAGGGAGTTCGCTTTTTGATTGGCTGTCAGTTTGTTATATCCTTCCTCACCTCCGTAAAGGGGACGGTTGCTTGAGCCGTTGTTACCACTTGACAAGTCGATCAGCCTCCTGGTATTTCATCTTCGGAACGATAGATTCCTTCGGCTACGAACATGTACAAATCACCTGACGTTGTCCTTCCTGATAACCGCCTACCCATGCTTTTTCATAGCTTCCGTCCTCCAGCTGGCGTCCGGTATATACTTGAAATGCATTTTGACGGTTTCTTTCCAGACCGTTGTCGGGCAATGCCACTACTTTGTTTTTATTTAATGCGCCGTTCCAGTTCAGATTCCATTTCCAGTCTTTGGAGTCGATAACTTTGAATGCCAGTTCGAATTCAAAGCCTTGGTTCTGGAACTTACCATTGTTGGAGGTAAAGGAAGAAACACCCGAAGTAGACGGGATGGTGATGTTGGCATACTTGTCACTGGTCAGTCGGTTGTAGTAAGTCAAATTGGCATTGATACGGTTGGCCAGAAAGCCTAGATCCAGACCGATTTCGAAAGTTCTCGACTTCTCCCATTTCAAGTAGGGATTAGGAAGGTTGTTCAACAGGAAGTAAGCGTTGCCGTTGTATTTGCTGCCTGCATAAGCACCTTGTACTGTGTAGTTTCCTACAAAATCTTTGTTTACATTACCATTCAGACCGAAGCTGGCACGCAATTTACCGAATGAGATGATATCGGCCCATTCACTGGCAAATTTTTCTTTGGAGAACACCCATCCGGTAGATACTCCGGGGAAGACACCCCAGCGATTGTCTTTGGCCAGTTTGGAGTAGCCGTCCCGTCTTAGAACAAAAGACAGCAAGTATTTTGACTGGTAGTCATAATTTACACGACCGAAGAATGACATGATACGCTGGCGGCTGTGTGAGGAGTCTATGCTGCGTTTGCCTTTGTCATCACTGGTATATTCCAAATCACCGAAAGCGTCACTGGGAGCTCCCGATCCTGAGGCACTGAAACCTTTATAATATGAGTCGTAGTACTCGAAGCCGGCCATGGCATCCAGATAGTGGTCTTTGTTTATTTGATAGTTGTAGTTTAACACTGCATTATAAGTTTGGTCCAATGTGCGCCCGTAGGAAGCGAGGTGCTGTGTGAGGTTACCCAGTTTCCGGGAGAAGATAAATAATCTTTGTTGAAAGCTTCATATTTTTCTTCTGAATAGAACCAGATGGCGTTCACTTTTAATGAGAGTCTTTCATGATATCTGCGGTAAAAGATTGGTTCATGGTGAACTTGTCTGTATTGTTGTCACGGACAAACTTGTCAAAATTGATTTGTTGGTTTCCGTCGCCTGAATTGGGTCCCAAAAGCATTTCACCGTCAGCATTATATCCACGGAAAGTGGGAGGTAATGATAAAACGCGTGAGAAGTAGTTGGCTTCTGCGCTTTGGTAGGAGGAAGGTCGTTCCAGGTTGCATCTGCAAAGTTGAAGCTGGAGTTGGAGGTTAACCATGGTTTCAGCTTGTAATCGGCATTGAATGTGAAAGTGATACGTTGGTACTTGTTTCCTACGGCTGTACCTTCACTATGGTTGTATCCCAAACCTGCATAGTAGTTTCCCTTTTCATTTCCTCCGCTTACACTCAGGTTGTAGTCTTGTGAGAAAGATGGGGAATTGATATTGAAATCCGCTATATCTGTATTCTTGAAAATCAGTTGGTCTCCATAAATAGGATCAGTCATGGTTTCCCATCCTTGGTTGAGCAGGAAAGCCAGATCGTCCGAATATTTCATGGTACTCCATATAGCCTGGCTGTTTTCGTTTCCATTCAGCGGGATTGTCTTGTCATCATCTGCCCAATATTTGTTGCCTGTTCCATAAGGAGTGGCACCAGTCAGACCGGTCAGTGAAGACCATCCTTGTACGGCCGATCCGTCTGGATGTTTCATGTCTCCCGTGTAAGCATTCATGTAACCAGTGCGCATCCAGTAAATGTAATCACGCGCATTCATAAAGTTATAAGAGTTGTGGAAGTAGTTCCAGCCTAGTTTGGCCGAAAGTTCTACACGTGTACTTCCCTCTTTGCCTCGTTTGGTAGTGACTAGTACTACACCGTCATTGGCTCGGGCGCATAGATGGCGGTGGCGCGGCATCTTTTAATACTTCCATGGATTCAATATCGGCCGGGTTAATGTCACTTAAAGAACCGCGTACTTGGCCGTCTACCAGGATTAGAGGTGAACCTGAACCGTCAAAATTAGTACCTCCTCGAAGTACCAAGGTAGGAGCTGCTCCCGGATTACCGGAAGTCTGGCTGACGGATAGACCTGCTACGGCTCCTGATAAGCTTGTGCCGGATTGGAATAAAGTCCTTGTTTTAATGTTTCTTCTTTTACCTTGGAAATGGAGTTGGTTACTTTTGTGCGCAACTGTTTGCCGCCATATCCGGTTACAACAACTTCTTGGAGCATTTCTGAGTCTTCTTTCAATGCTATTTTAAAAGTTGACTTCCCTTTACGCTTAAAGTTTGTGTCTGATAACCGACAAATGATACTCTGATACTGCCATCATTGGCTACGGAAAGTGTAAAATTACCATCTAAGTCGGTAACTGTACCATTCGTGGTGCCTGTTTCTACAATACTGGCGCCAATAACCGCTTCACCTGTGGCGTCTGTGACCACACCCGTGATTGTTTTCTTTTGTGCCATGGCTCCTATGGAGCATAACAGGCAAAAAAGCATGAATAAGGTTTTCTTCATAGATTTGTTTTTAAAGTTACTGTTTGAAGTTCTATCAGAACTACATTCTTAAATTAAGTTTATATCACATCGCAAATATAGAATATTTTTTTATTAAATCAACTTTTAATTATAAAAATTATTTTTTTGATATATGACACAAAAATGTATGAAACAGTCAATATTCACGGATAAATAAGCTAAATAAAAGTATATAAAAAGGGATATCTTTTATCTTTTTCCGCCTCAAAGTAGCATAACAGTAGAAAT
>ENA-OQER01000008-OQER01000008.1-human-gut-metagenome-genome-assembly--contig:-NODE-8-length-103946-cov-8.371483_pt1 | contig 103946 bp, 115 predicted proteins | sample MGYA00242797_ERZ504639 | MGnify/ENA primary metagenome ERZ504639 (study PRJEB26092, sample SAMD00036306) | human gut metagenome | host: Homo sapiens | study: EMG produced TPA metagenomics assembly of... | reverse complement strand
CTGATGTTCATCTGGAGGATGTATGGTTCAAACCTGTGTTAAATCAAGATAATGAAAGTGGAAGCGTATCTGTCAGCATGAAGGTATCCGCTACTGACAGTCAGAATGTAACTGCTGGCTTTATTTTAAAAGACAGAGAAGAAAATATATTAGTTGAGAAGTCATTACAGTTAAATAAAGAAAACAACCATTTGGAAGGCACGATTTGTGTTGACTTGGAAAGAGTCAAGCTGTGGGACAATCATAATCCATATTTATATCATGCTTATGTTGAGCTTAAAGCAGAGGATGGTTCACTGGCCGAGGTAATTCCTTATGATATCGGTTTTAGAAGAATAGAGATTATAGATAAAGTAGTCTATTTGAATGGAAAACGTCTTGTTATTACGGGAGTAAACCGTCATGAGTGGAATGCAAGAACAGGAAGATGCATTGGTATAGAAGACATGAAGGCAGATATATCATGTATGTTAAGAAACAATATTAATTCTGTGCGTACCTGTCACTATCCTGACCAGATACCATGGTACTATATGTGCGACGATGCAGGTATTTATGTGATGGCAGAAACAAATCTGGAGAGCCATGGCTCATTCCAAAAACTAGGGGCAATCGAACCGTCATGCAATGTACCGGGATCTATTCCACAGTGGAGAGATGCAGTGCTTGAGCGTGCAAAAAACAATTTCGAAACTTTTAAAAACCATACATCCATCCTTTTCTGGTCATTAGGAAATGAATCCTATGCAGGAGACGACATTGAGGCAATGAACGTTTATTTTGCCGAAAAGAAGGATGAAGATTAGTTCATTATGAAAGCGCTTATTATAATAGGGCATATGAGGATACTATTTCTGATTTTGAGACCAGAATGTATGCAAAACCGGAGGATGTAGAGGAATACTTGAATAACAGTCCGAAAAAACCGTATATTTTATGCGAATTCATGCATGATATGGGAAATTCAATGGGTGGACTTGGCTCTTATATGAAGCTGATTGACAAATACGATATGTATCATGGCGGATTTATATGGGATTTTATTGACCAGGCAATTATGGTAAAAGATTCCGTTACAGGAAAAGATGTTTTACGCTATGGCGGAGATTTTGATGATAAACCGGCAGACTATGAATTTTCAGCAAATGGAATTGTATTTGCTGACAGGAAAGAAAAACCGGCAATGCAGGAAGTGAGGTATTACTATGGCTTATACAGATAAATTAAGAGTGGTCTATGGTGACTATACATTAGGTGTACATGGTGAAGGCTTTGATTATATTTTCTCTTATGCACAGGGTGGACTGGAATCTATCGTTAAAAATGGATATGAGTGGCTGTATCGTTGCCCAAAGCCTACTTTCTGGAGAGCGTTGACAGATAATGACAGGGGAAGCAAGTTCCATATTAAAAGCGGAAGCTGGCTTTCGGCAGATATGTTTATTGACTGTAAGGGAATACAGGTGATCATGGATGGCAAGGAGCAAAACCCATATGCACCTGATAATAACATCTATGGCGGTGATGTTTATGCTGATGAAATTATTGTAAAATATACATACGAGACCATAACAACTCCGGCGACAACTGTTCTTGTGAGCTATAGCGTTGATGCGTCCGGAAAGATTCGCGTGGATGTACATTATAATGGAGTACAGGGGCTCCCTGAATTTCCTGTATTTGGAATGAGATTTATTATGCCAACATTGGCTGACAAATATTTATATAAGGGACTCTCTGGGGAAACATATCCTGACAGAAAAGCAGGTGCACAAGAAGGCGTCTATGAGATAGGTGATCTGAGTCTTACACAATATCTTGTTCCGCAGGAATGTGGTATGAGAATGGATACAGAGTGGCTTGAAATTACAAGACATACGGCTCTTGATAACAGCAGGACAGATAGCTCGTCACAGACACTGCGCATTGAAAAGAATGATGAAAAATTTGCATTTTCTTGTCTGCCTTATACCGCATCTGAGATTGAAAACGCTCTTCACCATGAAGAACTGCCACCGGCAAGAAGAACTGTTTTATGCATATATGGCGCAGTAAGAGGTGTTGGAGGTATCGACAGCTGGGGAACTGATGTGGAAGAGGATTATCGTATCAGTGCGGAGACAGATAAGGATTATTCTTTTACAATCTGTTAGTCATTCATTAAAAAGATAAGTATCCGGATAAAGCAGGAGCATTTGCTTCTGCTTTTGTCTTTTTATTATGTATTTCTGGCTCTGTATTCAGAAGGAGAACAGCCTTTTTGTTTATGGAATAATCGACTGAAGTATAGTGGATTATTGTATCCGACAATGCCTGCAATCTCGTTTATAGAGTAGGATGTCGTTTCAAGCAGCACCTGTGCGTTTGTCATCCTTAGTGCTGTGAGAAATTGTATTGGTGTATTACCGGTATATTTCCGAAAGCTCCTGATAAACCAGCTTATGCTCATACCAATTGATGAAGCATATTCCTCCACGTTAATAGCGCGGTTGTAGTTTGTATTGAAATATGTAATTGCTGTATCCATCTGGCTGTCAAGGAATTCATTTCTGATTACATGCTCAGTTGTTATTTTACGGTTAAATATAATCAAAAGGTGTCGTAGCAAAAGCATGAGCATTTCCTCATAATTGTCCTGACATCTTTGAAGCTCTGTAATAATCCTTTTGAAAACCTGTTCATATTCAAGAGACGTTCCAACATTAAAGACTCTTTTATTGTCTGTAAATCCGTATTTTCTTAAAGTGTTTTTTACGTCGCTTCCGGTAAAGTGAAGCCAATATATCTGAGTCTTATCCTTACCATAAAATTCATATTTTTGAAGCTCTTTTGGGCGAAATAACACTATATGTCCTGCTGGAATGATTGTCTCATTTTCAGGATTGTCAAAGTGGAAATGAACAAGACCGGATGATATGTATATAATCTGGTAATCCAGTCTTCCTCTGGGCCTGTATGTAGGCATCTTAGGATGCTGTGACAGGCGATAGGTTCCGCAGCTTCCTACAATCAGAGGGTGGCTTTTATCTTTAAAATCTTTATGTGAATGATTCAAATATCCCGTGTTAATATACATTATACACCTCCGCTTGTATTGTAGCATTTTATGCATGTTTTTGTCTATTTATATTTATGGACAAAAGGTTGATTTAGAGGGTAATATTTATATAGAGTAGGACAACTGTTAAGGAGGTTTTTAAGTATGATAGTTTCACGATTTTATGAGGATTTGAGTGTGCTTCATGATAATACATTGCCGGCAAGAGCATACTATATCCCGGCATCTGAAAAGATGAATAATCTTATCGAGCATAGAGAAGAATCTGACAGGCTTCAGCTTCTTAATGGCAACTGGAAATTTAAGTATTTCAATAGTATTTATGATTTGACAGACAATTTTTATGAGATGGGATACGACACCGCAGCTTTTGATTCAATTAAAGTTCCCGGAGTGTGGCAGATGTCGGGATATGATAATCATCAGTATACAAATATCCGTTATCCGTTCCCGTTTGATCCACCTTATTTACCTCATGATATACCTTGTGGAGCTTATGTGAATCATTTTGTATATGAAAAAGATGATAATGCTCCTAAAGCCTTTTTGAATTTTGAAGGGGTTGACAGCTGTTATTATGTCTGGCTCAATGGACATTATATCGGATACAGTCAGGTATCACATGCCACAGCAGAGTTTGATGTGACAGAATATCTCGTTAATGGGGAAAACACATTAGCTGTACTCGTGTTAAAATGGTGTGATGGTTCTTATCTGGAGGATCAGGATAAATTCCGAATGAGCGGAATTTACAGAGATGTATATATATTGAAACGACCTGAATGCGCTATACGTGATTACTATATAAGAACGGACGTAGATGGTGCAAACGCAAAGATTTCAGTAGATATCAGATTTTCAAAGCCTGTATATACAAAAATCAGGATTGAGGACAAAGCCGGAGCGTGTGTAGCAGTGTCTGAGATCTGTGAGAATGGTGTGGTACAGCTGGAAATCATAAATCCTGTATTGTGGAATACGGAGAATCCATATTTATATAGCATCATTTTTGAATCAGACAATGAGGTGATTTCGGATTATATAGCACTTAGAAAAGTTGAAATAATTGACAGTGTCATTTATTTTAACGGAGAGAAGATTAAATTTCGTGGTGTAAACAGGCACGATTCTGATCCTGAGACAGGCTTTACAATCAGTGTAGAGCAGCTTAAGAAGGATTTGATGATGATGAAACAGCACAATTTTAATTCAATCAGATCCAGTCATTATCCTAATGCACCGTACTTTTATCAGATGTGTGATCTGTATGGATTTATGGTTATTGATGAGGCAGATATAGAGGCTCATGGACCATTTATGATATACAGAAAAGAAGATACAGATTATAACAGATTCAAGCGTTGGAATGAGACGATAGCAGATAATCCAAAATGGGACGCTGCTATACTTGACAGAGTTAAACTGATGGTACAGAGAGATAAAAACAGATTCTGTATAGTTATGTGGTCTATGGGAAATGAAAGTGCATATGGCTGTAATTTCGAAAAGGCACTTGAGTGGACAAAAAGCTTTGACCCGGATAGAATTACACAGTATGAGAGTGCGCGCTACCGCAATTATGATGTGACATATAATTATGATAATCTTGATATATATAGCAGGATGTATCCGACATTTGATGAGATTGAGGAATATCTAAAGAGGGATGCCGGTAAGCCATTTTTGCTCGTAGAGTATTGCCACAGTATGGGAAATGGACCGGGAGATTTTGAAGATTATTTCCATATGATTCAGGATAATGATCTGATGTGCGGCGGATTTGTGTGGGAGTGGTGTGATCATGCGATAGCACATGGTAAGTCTGATGATGGCAGGACAAAATACTTTTATGGTGGAGATCATGGCGAGAAGATACATGATGGTAATTTCTGTATGGATGGACTTGTTTATCCGGACAGAACACCACACACCGGACTATTAGAATACAAAAATGTACATCGACCGGCAAGAATAGTCTCATATGATCAAAAGACCGCTGAACTTATACTTCATAACTATATGGATTTTGATGATTTAAAGGATTATATAGATATTGCATATGAAGTGACACAGGATGGCCTTTCAATACAAAAAGGCAAGCTTAAATCCTTTAGTGCTGCACCACACTGTGATGGTAAAACCACATTGAATATAGCTGTTCCGGAAGTTGGACGTATTTACCTAAAGCTAACCTATATGCTGAAAAAAGAAATCCCTCTTATGGAGAAAAAGCAGGTATTGGGATTCGATGAATTGAAGTTGGATAATCAGGATAGCAGAAATACCATGGTTGCCAGGCTGCTTGAACAAGAGCAGAAGGGCTCAGAAATCCAGCTGGACGAAAATGATAATGAGTTTATAGTCACAGGTAATGATTTTACATATGTTGTCAGTAAAAAGACAGGTCTGTTTGAGCAGATAAAGTTTGGTGGCAGAGAGTATTTAGACAAGCCTATGGAGTTAAATATCTGGAGAGCTCCGACAGATAATGACATGTATATTAAGGCAGAGTGGAAGAAAGCTCATTATGATGAAGCATATACACATGCTTACAAGGTGGAAGCACTTCAAAATAAGTATGGAATTATTGTAATGAGTCATGCATCAGTTGTAGCTGCAACTGTGCAGAAAATACTTGATGTACAGATTACCTGGAAAATATGTGACGATGGAAGAATTTCATCAACTATGGAAGCTGTTAAGGATAGTGAGTTCCCGGTACTTCCTAGATTTGGTATCAGACTGTTTCTTGATAGTAGACTTGATGATACAGCGTATTTTGGTATGGGACCGAAGGAGAGCTATATAGATAAAAATAAATCATCATATCACGGTCTTTTCAGAGCACATGTAGATGATTTACACGAGGACTATATCAGACCTCAGGAGATGGCAGCCATTATGATTGTGATTATGTGACTGTTAACAGTCCGAAATTTGGAATTACTGCAGTTTCAGAGAATCCATTCTCTTTTAACGCATCATCTTATACACAGGAGATGCTTGAAAATTCAGCACATAATTTTGAGCTGGTTGCAAGTGAGAGCACAGTGCTTTGTATTGATTACGCTTTAAATGGAATTGGTTCAAACAGCTGCGGGCCTGAAGTACTTAAAAAGTATCAGTTTGACGAGAATGAATTTCTGTTTAAGTTCACACTGGTACCGTTTGTGAAGTGATACTATTTGTTCAATGTAGGTGGAGTATAATTTGAATAGATTGAATGGTCTGAAGAATCAGTAAAGCTTTGAGCTGCTTCAGATAATGGAAAAAGCCTGTGGATTATGCCACGGGCTTTTTCAATAGATTACTATTGGCTATTTGTTTTATATGGTGACATATCAGAATTTTCTGAAGGCCGATTTAGGTTTTGAACCTTAAACTCTTCGGGAGACATACCATAGTATTTTCTAAAAGCCTTTCCAAAATAACTTGAGTTTGCGTAACCGGTTTTTTCTGCAACCTCATATATTAGTGTATCTGGCTGCAACAAAAGGCGTGTGCCTCATTCATACGAATTCTTGTCAAATAAGTAGTAAAATTCTCACCTGTTTCTTTTTTAAATAGATTACTCAAATGAGATGGAGTTATATTAACAAGCTCCGATATGAGGTTTAAATCAATATTTTCCATATAATGCAGTTGAACATATTCTTTAATTTTTACAATTTCGTACCTCTCATGAGGTGCTAAAGAATAAAGATAATTTATAAAATCATTAGTAAAATCAACGAAGCTATTTTTACAATCAGAAAAGCTTTGAAATAGGCTGATGTCATTGATTTTGTCTAAATAGTTTTGAAATAAATGCTTAACAGAAAAATTGTTTTCCCGTGATACGCTAATATAGATGCTTAAAAGCTCGTCCAGATATGATTGTATCTGTTCTAGCGGATATTTTGCGTTTGTTACAACTCTTAGTAGGCTTGTTATTTCATTGATTGATTTGTCCGCATCTCTAGATGATAGGGCAATATGTAGAGTTTTTTCATTTTCACGACTAATTTGCAGTACTGAATTATTGAGAATTTGTTCATATGACAAAATAGAGTCTTCCTGGTAAAACATACATGTTTTGAGTGCAGAAAGAGCCTGCTGCTGTGCAATACTAAAATCCGTATATGAATCAAAGAAAGAACTTGTCCGAATAATACTGTTCCATTTGCAAACTGATTTATAGATGCAGAAATTTGTCTGTATAAAAATTCGTTATTTTCATCATTTTGTACCAGCAGATATCGGTTTGTTTTAATTAGTATAAGCTCGTGTCCTTTAAAACGCTGACAAATCTGGTCAAGAAGATTATATAATAATTTGTTGTCATCAGAACCTAATTGTGCCATGTCGTTTTTTGTTATACAAAACATGGTAAGTTTATAGTGATTCAGCGATGCAGAAAAGTGTATATTGTGTATTACGTTATTCACCTGTTCTTCAGACGTAAAACCATGATTAATTAATTTACGAATGAATAAATACTTTATGTCGCTATCATCTAATACAATTTGATCGGATTGAGGTTCATCTACAGCCATATTCTGTTTTATTTCGTCCAATACATCAAGTATTTTCTGCGGTTCTATGGAAAGTTTCAATATATAGTCTTTTGCACCATATTTCATAGCTTCACGAACCATATCAAACTCATCAAAGCAACTAAGTATTATGCTTTGAATATGTATTTTATCTTTTTTGATTTTTTTTAACAGTTCAATACCATCCATTTGTGGCATTTTTATGTCAGTTATTAAAATATCCGGTTTTAAAGATATTATTTTATTGTAGGCCTCTAATCCATTCTCAGCCTCACCTATTACTTCAAAACCATGTTGCTGCCAGGGAATAACAGATTTAATGCCGGCACGTACAAGTGGTTCATCATCAGCAATTAGTATTTTAAGCATTATTTAATACCTCCTGGAATGTTTTGTTAAAAAGTACGAGGTTGTTTAGTTACTGGAAATGTAATTTCGACATCGGTATAAGAATGACCGTCACTGCTATATTTCAAGCCGTAGTCATATCCATAGGCAAGCTGTATTCTTTCCTGTACATTATATATACCGATTCCGAAAATAATTTTCCGGTAGAATTATTTTCAGCTTTGTGTAGTATTTGTTTTAATTTTGCGTCTGGTATACCTATTCCATTATCTTTTACATGTATGATTATATTCCCATTAGATAATTCGCCTGTTATCTCGATGATCAGATAGTCAGTATGCTCTATATTATGAATGATAGAGTTTTCAACAATAGGCTGAAGGATTAGCTTCAGAGTATAGATGGATAGTATTTCTCATCAAAGCTATAGTTGACTTCAAAACGACCTGGGTATCGCAATTTTTTGTATTTGTATGTAGCTCTTTATGTTTGTTAACTCTTCATCAAGAGGAAGGTAATCATTGACTTTATTCATGCTTATTTCAAGTAAACGCCCAAGTGATGTAATAGTATTTGTGATATTATCTGTATGAGCTACAACAGACATCCACTTAATCGAATTTAAGGTATTGAATAAAAAATGCGGATTGATCTGAGCCAAAAGCATCTCGAATCGTAGTTCGCTTTCTCTTTTTTGCGTTATTTTGATTTCATCTAACAGAGAGGATATTTCCTCTATCATGCCGTTAAAAGTTTTTGATAAACTGCTTATTTCATCGTTTGATGTTGTAGCAGGGAGATGTGCATCAAGGTTTCCAAGAGAAACAAGCTGCATCTGTCTTTTTAGCTTCATTAATGGTTTTAATTGAATTGATATTGCGATAAAAGTTGCAACCAAACAAATAACAAATAAAAATGCTGAAACCATAAATGTAAATACTCTTAAACCATATATATCTTTATATATTGCATCTGATGAAAAGGTGTCAACAAGCTTCCAGCCTGAAATACTTATGCTCATGGTTTCATGAAATTCACCCTGAGGAATGGTATAGGATGTTGAACAAATCTGATTTTGATTGTTATCAAATAATTGCATAGTTCCAGAAGCTGTATTTAAGGTGCTTTCAAATGCTTTACATGGATAAGATATTACAAGATAAAAAGGATCTGTCCCATTATTCAGTGATGGGATTGTTTTAATATATGAAATAAATTTTCCTTTTTTCATAAAAGCGTTATAGCTTTCATGAACATTTGAAAAGTGTGATATATTGTTGGTTTGTTCTTTATAGAATGATTCATAATCTAGTGCAGCATTAGGTATTGTTGAGTATAAAAGTTCATTGCTGGAAAATATACTGATTTCACCGTTAGAATTCAATAGGGTATTATTTATATTTTGTATTAAATTATCAAGCGTTTTATATGCCATCAGGTACTCATAATTTTTCGATGAAGATAAAGTATTTAATGATGAGTAGTTGTCTAACGATAATAAATAATCGGAGGCATTAATTATGTTGGTACACAAATTATTGACGGTATTGCATGATTGTTTCATGTTTTCCGTTTCTATAGTTCTTATTTTATTCCTGATTATATTTTCAGCCCTTGAGTATGCTAATGAAAAAAGAAGTAGATAAGGAATAAGAAAAAGAATAATAATAATGAGAAATAATCTTTGGGATAATTTTAAATTTCTAAATGTTTTGGTCATTGATGGTTGCTCCTTTAATTATCTTCCATTATAGTGTTATATCAGTATACATCATTCCATTCTTTTATTAAAGGCATTCGATAAATATTACTATACACAGTAAAATATTACCATTATATAAAGTGTTTTAATAAATTAAATAATAAATTATTACCATTAAGGCAAAATGATGTTTGTTTTAGAAAATTATGCGTGTTGATATAATAGGCTCAACAATTAGCAATGGAGGATTAATATATGAACAGAAAAAAATTGATATCAGTAGGACTTACAGCTGCAATGTTAACAGGATTACTTGCAGGATGTGGAGATTCTTCACAGAATTCATCACAGAATGGGAGTGGTTCAGAACCGGTTGTGTTGCAGTGGTGGGGATCATTCCCGGAGAATATGGGACCGAATCAGGTATGTGAAGCCTTTAACAAGATTGATCCAACCTTCAGGTTGAGTACACAAGATTTGTAAATGATGATGCAGGAAATACAAAGCTGGACGTATCACTTATGTCCGACAGCTCAATTGATGTATTCCTTAGCTTGAACGATGTTTTGCTCAATAAGAGAATTGATAGCGGATATGCGGAGCCACTTGATGAACTGTTTGATAAGGTTGGATTTAATATTAAAGAGATTATGATGATGCCATTGAGCAAAGACAGAAGGATGGTCATTATTATAGTCTTCCGGCAAAGAAGATGACATCTGCTATTCTTTATAATAAGGATATGTTTGATGAGGCAGGAGTTGCATATCCTGACGCAGATTGGACATATGATGAATTTTTAGATGCTGCAACAAAGCTTACACATGGAGAAGGTAACAACAAGGTTTATGGATATTTCTTCCCAGGATATGATGCAGGTCAGCCGGCGACAAGTATGCTTGTAAGCAAATTAGGTGCTGATTGGATGTATACAGAGGATGGAACAAAAGCGGCTATTGATACTGATGATGTCAAAGATGTAACAGAGAAATATCTTGAACGCGTTGAGAAAGGTGTTGAACCAAGCTATGTAGATGTAACTACACAAAAGATGGAACCAGCAAATATGCTTCTTACAGGAAAAGCTGCCATGGTATATGGAGATTGGTGCGTACGAGACGTCAAGGATTTAGATAATTATCCGCATGATTTTAAAGTGGGTTTTGCAAATATGCCACGCTTATCAGAAAATCAGGACAAGAATTTGACTACATCTTATACCGACGATATGAGTATAAATTCAAAGTCAGAGCATAAGGTAGAGGCTATGAAATTTATAAAATGGTATATAGAAGAAGGTATGGATTATGTTGCTCCATTCGCAAGAATTCCTGCCTGCAAAAATTATGATGAGGAAAAAGTGGCTTCTTTAATTTTTGGCGATAAATCTGATCTGTTTGATATGGACAGTGCCAAGAACATTTATCTCAAAGGAACAGACTTTCTACCAGAAAATTTAGCAGCTGCTACAGAAGTTAACACTATTCTTACAGAAGAATTTGACAAAGCGTTTGCAGGAGCACAGTCTGTAGATAAAACTCTTGCCAATGCCCAGAAGAGAGCTGATGAAAAGATAGCTGACGAAAAGTAATGAAGGAAAGGGATTCTAATGAATAAAAATAAAATTAGAAGCATAAAAACTGCGGCAAAGGGCTATGCATTCATTGGAATAAATCTTATTGGAGTGCTGATATTTTGGACAATACCTTTAATATTCAGTTTTATAATCAGTATTTCAAAATGGGATTATTCAAAAGGAATAAAAGGAATCAAATTAACAGGATTATCAAATTATATTGAAATGTGGAAAGATGAATGGTTTAGAGCATCGCTTATAAACAATATCATATTTACAATTAGCTTTGTTCTAATTCTGGTTGTACTGTCATTCGTCGTTGCATATGTGCTGAATGAGTACGTAGTAGGGGAAAAATTAGTGCAATTAGGCTTATATCTACCATATATTGTAAACATTGTAGCTATTTCAGCAGTATGGCTTGCATTATTTTCAAATAATGGTCCGGTTATCGGCCTCCTAAAGAAAGTGGGTATTGAAAATCCACCGGTATTTATTGCAGACCTGCATTGGGCATTGCCTACAATTGTATTAATCTGTGTTTGGCAGAATCTGGGATATACTGTGATTTTGTTTTTGTCAGGTATGGTAAATATACCAAAGGATTTATATGAGGCGGCAGCAATTGATGGAGCAAATGTACTGCAGAAAATTCGTTATGTGACAATTCCAATGCTGTCAGGAACAACATTTTTTATAGTTATAACATCAATTATTAATTCATTTAAGGTTTTTGGATTGATAAATCTTATGACTCATGGAGGTCCGGGAACCTCAACTACAATGTTAGTATACAACATATATAGAACAGCATTCCAGTATGGTAAATTAGAATTTGCGTCAGCACAGGGTATTGTATTACTTATTATCATCTTCATTATTACCTGGATTCAGTTTAGAATTCAAAAGAAAAATGAAGCGGCTGGATAGGGAGGATGCATTAATGAATAACAATAGTAGAACTGGAAAAATAATTGGAACAATATGTATTTGGATTGTAGTAATTTTATGCATTGTTCCATTTATATGGATGGTATCAGCCAGCTTTAAAAGAGAAGCGGATATTTTTGCTACTCCATTTAGGCTGATACCCAATTACCTGAATTTTGATAATTTTAAAGAAGTGCTATTTGGCAAATATAATTATTTGTTGATGATATTAAATTCGGTTAAGGTAACAGCATTTTCTGTAATACTGGCTATTACGACATCAATTTTAGCGGGATATGGCTTTGCAAAGCTTAAGTTTCCGGGAAGAGATAAAATTTTCCTATTGTATCTGGCTACTATGATGATACCACCACAGCTTTTGATGGTGCCAAAGTTTCTTATGTTCAAAGAGATGGGAATATATAATACACATTGGGCATTGATTCTCCCGGCAGCATTTTCAATATATGGAGTATTCATGGTTAGACAGTATATGATTCAGATTCCTGATGAACTTTCAGAAGCAGCCAGAATTGATGGGGCAGGAGACCTGAGAATATGTTTTCAAATCATAGCACCTCTTTGTAAACCTGCAATGGTAACACTTGTTATTTTGTTTTTTACCTGGAGCTGGAATGATTATGACAATGCTTTGATTTTTATTAATGATAAAGCGCTATATACAATTAACCTTGGTCTTGTTAATTTTATGGATGAAACAGGTTTAAAATATAGCTTGATTATGGCTGCGAGTGTAATATCAATTTTACCTATTTTTATAATCTTTCTGGTTGCTCAGAAGTACTTTATTGGTGGATTAACAGCAGGAAGTGTGAAAGGATAAATATCATGAAGAATAGTATAAAAAAGCCTAATATTCTTTTCATCATTACAGATGATCAAGGAGAATGGGCTGTTGAATCAGAAAAAAACAGAGATATTAAGACTCCTAATTTAAAAAGGTTAGCTAATCAGGGAGTTACATTTGATGAGTTTTATTGTACATCGCCAGTGTGTTCACCGGCAAGGGCAAGTATTGTTACTGGAAAAATACCATCTTGTCATGGTGTACAGGATTGGTTGAAAAAAGGCAATTTAGACGCATATAAATATCCAAATATGGCTGAATTACCGGGTTTTGATATGACAGACAAAGCAATTGATTATCTAAAAGATCATAAGACATACATACAATATCTTGCAGATAATGGATATAATTGTGCATTAAGTGGAAAGTGGCATTTAGGTGATAATATTACTAGAAAAAAAGGATTCAAGTATTATTTTACAATTGGCGTGGTGGCTGCCACTATTATCAGGCAGATATATTTGATAACAATACGTTATCAATTTCCAAGGAATATATAACTGATACAATAACAAATCATGCCTTGGATTATCTGGAAAAGATGTCTAATGAGCATTCACCATTTTATTTGAGTGTTCATTATACTGCCCCTCACAGTCCTTGGGATGCATCAGAGCATCCCCAGGAGTACCTTGATTGGTATAAAGACTGTGAATTTAAGGATACTCCAAATCTTCCTGTTCATCCGTGGCAGGTTAATACTTGTCCGATAGGGGATACAGAGGAGAGAAGAAAAGAGAATCTGAGAGGATATTATGCAGCTATTTCAGCTATGGATGCTGGTGTTGGTAAAATCCTGGATAAAGTTAAAGAAAAAGGACTTGAAGATAACACGATAGTTATTTTTACGTCTGATAATGGAATGAATATGGGGCATCATGGAATATGGGGAAAGGGAAATGGAACATATCCACCGAACATGTATGAATCGTCAATAAGAGTACCGTTCATAATAAAAATACCGGATTGCTCTAATCCGGGAACCAAATGTTCAGCAATGGCAAGTCAGTATGATATTTTCCCTACAATTCTTGAGCTGGCTGGTTGTAAGTTTGAATTGGAGCCTATGCAGCCGGGAAAAAGTTTGCTGAAACAGATTAATAATCCACTTGACAATTATGATGATAGAGTCGTTGTATTTGATGAATACAGTAAGACAAGAATGATCAAGAAAAACAAATTCAAGTATGTTCATCGTTATGGAAATGGACCATGTGAATTTTATAATCTTAGTAATGATCCAGACGAAAAAAATAACTTGTTCGGAAATAAGGAATATGATGAAATTATTAAGACATTAAAAACAGATATGGAAGAGTGGTTCGATAGATATTCTACACCTGAAATGGATGCCAGAAAATATGATGCTACAGGCAGAGGTCAGGAGAAAATGTGCTATGAAGAAGGTGCATTTGATCAATCACTGGAGTTTTATCACGAATCAAAACAGTTTTAAACAAATTATTTTGTTATATAGGTGTAAATGATATGATAAATTTACTTGCTTTAATAGTATGTTTTTTTGCATCTGTCATTGGAGCCATATGCGGAATCGGCGGTGGTGTTATTATAAAGCCATTGCTCGATTCCGTAGGAATTTTGGATGTAACTGCTATCAGTTTTTTATCTGGCTGCACAGTACTTTCTATGACAACTTATTCCGTATTAAAAAATAGGTGTAGTGGTACATCACATATATCTGCTAGGAGAATGTTGCCGTTAGCTATAGGTGCTTCAATTGGTGGGGTGGCAGGCAGGGAACTTTTCTCGTATGTTAAGTTGATAAGCGGGAATAATGAAAAAGTAGGTGCAGTCCAGGCATTCTGTCTTTTAATCATTACTTTTGGAACGCTTTTATATACTTTGTATAAATCCAAGATTAAGACATACAGAATTGATAAAAAGTCAGTTTGTTTTAGCATAGGGACATTTCTTGGAATTATCTCATCATTTCTGGGAATAGGTGGAGGACCAATCAATTTAGTTGTTTTATTTTTCTTCTTTTCTATGCCAACAAAAATTGCAGCGGAAAATTCATTATATATTATTTTTTTCTCACAAGGAGCTAATTTAATATCAACGATCATATCAGGAAATGTTCCTGAATTTAAGCCGGAAGTTCTTATATTAATGATTGTTGGAGGAATAGCAGGTGGAATATGTGGACGTAAAATTAATGAAGGAATAGATGAGAAAATCGTAGATAAGTTATTTATTGGGTTAATGATAATGATAATGTTAATTAACGTATACAATATTTATAAATATATTTGACAATTGAATGGAGATGAGGATATGCCACCAATAAGTGTAATGATAAAACCGGCTTCAGGATTATGCAATATGATGTGTGATTATTGTTTTTATTCTGACGAGGCAAAAAAGAGAACATGCGAAACATATGGTTATATGACAGAACAGACGTTAAAAAATGTTATAAGAAAAACAATACGAAGTGCTGAATATTATGTTAACTACGCATTTCAGGGAGGAGAGCCAACGCTTAGAGGAATTGAATTTTTTGAGAAAGCTGTTAAGTTTCAGGAAAAGTTTAATAAGCACGGAATTGCAGTTAATAATTCAATTCAGACAAATGGCTATAATATTAATGAGGACTGGTGCAAATTTTTAAAAAATAATAATTTCCTTGTCGGTTTATCAATTGATGGAACCCAATATACACATGATTTTTACAGACATGATAAGAACGGAGCCACAACTTTTGATAGAATTAAAAAAGCAGCTGAGCTTATGTCAGAATATAGTATTAAATACAATATTCTGACTGTAGTAAATGATAAGGTGGCATCGAATATATTAGAAATCTATAGCTATTATAAGGAAAATGGCTGGAACTATCAACAATACATAGCATGTCTTGATCCTCTTGATGAAAAGCGTGGGGAAAAAAAATATGCACTAAGACCAGAGCAATATGGTAAATTCCTGATACAGCTTTTTAATTTATGGTATGAAGACTGGGAAAAAAATGAACAACCATATATAAGACAATTTGACAATTACATAGCCATATTACTTGGATATCAACCAGAATCCTGTGAACAGCGTGGAACATGTGGGATTCAGAATGTTGTCGAAGCAGATGGAAGCGTGTTTCCGTGTGACTTTTATATGACAGATGATTATTATATAGGAAATTATAATTATGATCAGACAGAAACAATAGATGAAAAGCGAAGAGAAATTGGATTTGTTGCTCGCTCAACAAATATATCCGATGAATGTAGAGAGTGTAAATATATAAAAATATGTAGGAATGGTTGTCAGCGATGCAGAGATAAAGATGATATAACCGGAAAATATAGAAATTATTTTTGTAAAAGCTATAAAATGTTTTTTGATGAATGTTTAGATAAAATGGAATATATTGCTTCATATATTGCAAAGAAACATTGAGTCAGTACGCTTTATTTAATTTAGATGAGAAAGCTTCTTTAATATTATTGTATCATTTGTGCATATTCTGGCTATTAATGTCTATGGACAAAAATTGCACAAATATATAAAATTGGTATAGCTGTTAAAGATAAAACAAAGTAATTAATTGGAGGTTTCTCATGGAAGAAAAGACGTACTTAAAGTGGTACAACAAAATTGGTTATGGTTCCGGTGATATTGCAGGAAATGTAGTATATGCATTCCTGACATCCTTTGTTATGGTATATCTTACAGATACTATAGGACTTGCATCAGGAATCGTTGGAACATTAATCGCAGCATCAAAATTATTTGATGGTTTTACAGATGTTTTCTTTGGGTCACTTATTGATAAAACACATACAAAGCTTGGAAAAGCAAGGCCTTGGATGATTTATGGCTATATAGGTTGTGCTTTGACACTTGTAGCAGTTTTTGCAATTCCTACAAGCTGGGGCAGGACTGCTCAGTATGCATGGTTTTTTATAGCATATACATTATTGAATGGTGTATTTTATACAGCAAATAATATTGCATATTCTGCACTTACTTCGCTGGTAACAAAGAACAGCAAAGAGCGTGTACAGATGGGCTCTTACCGTTTTATTTTTGCCTTTTCAACAAGTCTTATAATTCAGTCTATAACAGTTGCATTTGTTGATGTATGCGGTGGAGGTGCTGCTGCATGGAGATTTGTAGCTATTATTTATGCTTTGATAGGCCTTGTAGTAAATACAATTTCAGGATTGTCGGTTAAGGAGCTTCCGGAAGAGGAGCTTAACTCCGGAATAGAGAACGATGAAGAAAAGAAGTATGGTCTTGTTCAGGCATTTAAGCTGCTTGTTAAGAATAAGTACTATATGATGATTTGTGGAACTTATATTTTGCAGCAGTTATACAGTGCTATGATTGGGGCAGGTATTTATTATTGTACATGGGTTCTTAAGAATAAAAATCTGTTTGGTGTATTTGCGTGGGCTGTAAATATTCCTCTTATAATAGCACTTATTTTCACACCAACTCTTGTCGGAAAGTGGAAAGGAATGTATAAGCTTAATAAACGTGGATATATTCTGGCTACGATAGCAAGAGCACTTGTGATTGTAGCAGGATACATGGGAAGCGTTCCACTGATGATGCTGTTTACTGCAGTTGCAGCATTAGGACAGGGACCTTGGCAGGGAGACATGAATGCAGTAATTGCCGAGTGCTCTGAGTATACTTACCTGACTCAGGGAAAGAGAGTAGATGGAACTATGTATTCATGCACATCACTTGGAATCAAAATTGGTGGTGGAATTGGAACAGCTATTGTAGGATGGCTGCTTGAAATCAGTGGTTATGTAGGTACAAATGCGACTCAGCCGGCATCTGCAATTACTATGCTTCAGGTAATGTATTTATGGTTACCATTTGTATTTGAGATTCTTATTACAATTCTTCTTTCAAAGATGAATGTAGAAGCTGCAAATGAAAAGCTTAGAAGAGAAAAAGGAATTGAATAATTATCGTATAATATGGGAGAGATGATCTGAGTGCATTTAACGTATGAAAACACAAATGAAGAGATTATTGCAGTAAAGCGGAAGCCACGGCACCAGCCACCACATCTGCATAATGCAATGGAAATTGTATGCGTTACGAAAGGAACATTAGAGCTTGGTGTAGGACAGGAGCTGTATCACATGGAAACAGGTGATATAGGAGTAGTATTTCCTGATGTTATACATCATTATCAGGTGTTTTCATCAGAAGTCAATGAGGCGGTTTTTATTAATGCTCCACAAATGATTTTTGGTAGATTTGAAAATGTACTGAGGAATAATGCTCCACAATATCCTGTTGTAAAAAGTGATGTTATTCCGGATGAAGTGTACAGAGCAGTGGAATCCATAATAGATACTGGGCAGAATGATATATGGGTTGTTCAAGCTTATTTGCAGATTATACTAGCAAGATGTATTCCGATGATGAAATTGGTGGAAAAGAGCAAAATTGGCAGCGATGATATAATATACCGTACCGTATCATATATTTCTGCCAATTTTAATAAGAGTATATCACTTGATGGAATGGCACATGACCTTGGCGTGAGCAAATTTTCATTATCCAGATTGTTTTCAAAGACATTTCACAGCAGTTTTAATCAATATGTGAATGAGGCGCGTCTGGGGTATGCCTGTCAGAGAATTGAAACTACAGATGATACCCTGACAGAAATCTCGATGGACAGTGGTTTTGGAAGTCTTAGAACCTTTAATCGTGTTTTTAAAGAAAAATATAGATTGACACCAAGCGAGTATAGAAATAAATTACAAATTTGACTAAAAAGCTCTCTGTGCAATGCACAGGAGCTTTTTTATATGTAGACCTCTATTTATTTGTGCTGTCTGCATCAATTACAGACTGAATCTGCTTCATAAGGGCATCATAGTTGTCCTTGTTATCAATTCCGCCGAGCATTGGTTCGCCTACAATATTGCCATTTCTGTCAACAAGTATAGTTGTTGGAAATGCCATGATTTCTGAGGCATATTTACCGGCAGCGCTAGAAGAGTCAATTGACAGATTACGATATTTGACACCCTGGCTTTCAAGAACAGAGGCAGCCTCTTTGATGGCTGTTTTATTGCCATCGAAGGTCTCAGTGTTGATGCCGACAACTTCTCCGCCCATTGATTTGATAGCATCATTTAATTCGTTAAGCTTGGATAACTCAGCGACACATGGTTTGCAGCCGGTAAACCAGAAATTGACGACTGTTACTGCATTACCGGAAAACAGGCTGTCATCCACCTTATTTCCATCAAAATCCTCACCGGAAAAATCACTGAATACAGATGAGGCTTTAGAGCTGTCCTTCTTGTTATCGTCTGATGATTTATTTTTGTTTTCAAGCTCTGCTATCTGTTCCTCGATTTTTCGTATGGTTTCAATATCCTCATTAAGTGTTTTAAGCTCATCGTCTGTGAATGAATCCTTGTTTGATTCTACGGTACCGGCAAGATAATCAGCATAATTGCCGTTTGGATCGGCGTTACTTTTGTTCATCATGCCAAATGCCTTGTTCCAAACATCAGCGTGATCTGCAAAAAGCTGATTTTCCTGCTGATATAAATCATCAAGCTTGGAATCTGATTTGCCGGATGTTTCTGAGCCGGCTTCAGTCTGAGTGTTCTTAGAATCTGTGTTGGAAGATTGCTTTCCACCGCATGCTGTAAGTGATAATGCTATGCAGAGTGTAAAAATAGAAATAAATGATAATTTGTTTTTCATGAGTAATTTCTCCTTTAAAAATAATAGTAAAATGTTTAATAGTTATCTGTTGTCATTTTTTTGACATGATTTTCCCATAAACCGGTAGCAGATGGCGTCCTTCGGACAGGCTTTATGCAGGCACCGCAGCGTATGCACTCGGGGTGATCCGGTGTCTTACACACATCCACATCCATCTTACATGCCTTTGAACATTGACCGCATCCGACACATTTGCTGCTATCAACGGTGATTTTGAGCAGGCTGACCTTATTAAATAATGAGTAGATTGCTCCAAGTGGACAAATCCATTTACAGAAGGGTCTGTAAAATAAAATACTTAGTACAATCACTGCAATTAAAATCATACACTTGAAAGAAAAAAGCTTTCCCAGCGCAGAACGGATAGCAGCATTTCCAATAGATAACGGTAAAGCACCCTCTAAAACACCCTGAGGACAGATATATTTGCAGAAGAACGGGTCTCCCATTCCTATAGAGTTCGTTATAAGCATCGGAAGAAGTATAACGAAAACAATAAGAATGACATATTTTAGGTACCTAAGAGGCTTTAGTTTGGCTGTGGATAATTTCTTTCCGGGTATTTTGTGAAGTAAATCCTGAAACCATCCAAATGGGCACAAAAAACCACATATAAATCTGCCGAGAGTTACACCGAGTAAAATAAAAAATCCGGTTATGTAGTATGAAAACTTAAATCTTGATGATCCGACGACTGCCTGAAATGCCCCTATTGGACAGGCTCCTGTCGCGGCAGGGCAGGAGTAGCAGTTTAATCCGGGTACGCATACTGTTTTTGCATTGCCCTGATATATTTTACCCTTAAATAAATTCGGAATATGAATATTGGTCAGCAGCGTTGCTGCGGCCTGTATCCATCCACGTATTTTTGCCAGCTTTTTTGATAGTAATTTCTTTTTCTTATCCAATTCCGACACACTCCAGACATAGTTTTATTGCTTTACCAAGCACGGTAGCTGCCTCACCTCTGACTGCACCATAGCTTACCATGGATACACCAAGGATAAGCAGAATGATTTGACATGTTTTTGGTATTTCAACATAATGTTGCTCCTTTTTTGTTGTATTGTTGACCAGCTGACTTTGGTATTATACAATATAGGTTGTAAAATTATTGTTAAGAAGCAGGAGAACATTTTGAGATTATTAATTGTTGAGGATGAGAAACAAATATGTGATATGGTTGCAAAGAGTCTGTATGCTGCCGGTTATGAGGTGGATACCTGTTATGATGGGAAAGAGGCTCTTGAATGTATACTGTCGGAGAATTATGATTTGATAGTTTTGGATTTGAATCTGCCGGGGATGGATGGCATGGAGCTTCTTAAGGAGCTTAGAAAATACAATGATGAAACTAAGGTTTTGATATTATCTGCAAGAGGTCAGATTGCTGATAAGGTAGAGGGACTGGATGCAGGAGCAAATGATTACATGGAAAAACCATTCCATCTGCAGGAGCTTGAGGCACGTATCAGAAGTTTGACAAGAAGGAAATTTGTACAGAATGATATATGTCTTAAATGCGGAGAAATAAAGTTTGATACGATTAAGCGTGAGGCATATGCAAAGGGAGAGCCGGTCCCACTGACAAGAAAAGAGAATGGTATTTTGGAATATTTACTTATCAATATAGCAGACCGGTGAGCCAGGAGGAGCTGATAGAGCATGTGTGGGATGCCACGGCAGACAGCTTTAGCGGAGCAATCAGGGTACATATGTCTTCACTTAGAAAAAAGCTTAAGGCGGAGCTGGGATATGATCCCATTTTGAACAAGGTAGGTGAAGGCTATAAAATACGGGAGGAGTCTGACAGATGAAAAGAATGTCGCTACAGTGGAGACTTACGTGCATTACTACATTGTGTATTGCTATTATATGTGGCTGCCTGACTATGTTTGTCTATAAAAATGGTGTGCATTACATCGATTCTCTGCAGGATGCGGTAGAGTCACAGGGGGATGAAAAAGGAAACAAATCAGATGAAATATATATCAGCATACCGGACGATAAGTGGGATGAGTTTGCGGATGAATTTTCGGTTCAGGTGTACAATAATAAGGCCGACTATAAAAGAAACAGTCTGATAATCACGGTTTTGCTGGCGCTTTTGGGAGGTGTCGTCACTTATTTTATAAGCGGGCATGCACTCAGACCAATCAGAGAGTTTTCAGATAAAATCGAAGAGGTACAGGCTCAGAATCTGTCTGATTCAAGAATAGAGGAAAACAATGTTAAGGAACTGAACCAGCTGGGTATTTCTTATAATAAGATGCTTGAGCGTCTGTCGGATGCATTTGAGATACAGAGACAGTTTACTGCAAATGCAGCACATGAGCTGCGAACTCCATTAGCGCTAATGCAGGTACAGCTTGATTTATATAATTCGGCCTCTCACCCGGGAAATGATGCAGACACTTTGCAGACCATAAAAATGGTTACGGAACAAAATGATAAATTAAACAGGATGGTAAAGACTCTTCTAGACATGAGTGAGCTTCAGTCGGTGGGAAGGGATGATAAAATTATATTGGATGCTATTGTTGAAGAGGTTTTGGCAGACCTTGAGCCTCTTGCCGTGGAAAAGAATATAAAGCTGATTGGAAAATGTGAGGATGCCACTATGATAGGCAGTGATATCCTTATTTACAGGCTTGTATACAATCTGGTTGAGAATGCCATCAAATATAATCATCCGCTCGGACAGGTTACAGTAACCGCATATCAGAGAAACAAGCATGTTTATCTGTCTGTAGAAGATACGGGAAGCGGAATACCAAAGGAGCTTAGGGAGAGAGTGTTCGAGCCATTCTTCCGTGTGGATAAATCCAGAAGCCGGGAGCTGGGTGGCGTAGGACTCGGACTTGCTCTTGTCCGTGAAATCGTTAGAGTACATGATGGCAGTATTTGTATTAAATCAGGCAAGACCGGGGGAACGATTTTCGAGGTGACTTTTGCACAGCATTCAATGTAGCGTTTCATTTTACACATTTGTCAACGCTATTAAAACAGATTTCTTGTATCCCGCAATATATGAAACAGCCGCTTGACAGTCCGGCTTTCTGACTTGAGAAATAGATTTTTAACGGCAAAAATATAACAATTTAGATTAAAATATACTGATGTTTTTGCCGATAATGTGGTATACTATATAATAGATTAACAAGGTTATTTAATATAATTTATGGCGGAGGATAATAGATGCGATATCTTTCAGTTGCTGAAATAGCAAAAAAATGGAATATGTCAGAGCGCAGTGTTAGAAATTACTGTGCTAAGGGGCGGGTGAACGGTGCATTTCTTACAGGTAAGACATGGAACCTTCCTGAAAACGCAGAGAAACCGGAGCGCATTAACAAAAGAAAAGAAGAACCGATTACGCTGTTGGATATTCTGAAAGAGCAAAAGGCAAGTAAATATTCCGGTGGAATATACCATAAGACACAGATTGATTTGACATACAACTCCAACCATATGGAAGGAAGCCGTCTGACACATGATCAAACCAGATATATCTTTGAAACCAATACTATTGGCGTAGAAAAAGAAGTGCTGAATGTGGATGATGTGATTGAAACGGCAAATCACTTTCGTTGTATCGACATGATTATTGATCATGCAAAAGCAGCTTTGACGGAGAAATTCATCAAAGAACTTCACTTGGTTTTGAAGAATGGCACCAGCGATTCCAGAAAAGATTGGTTTGCTGTTGGTGATTATAAGAAACTTCCGAATGAAGTCGGTGGCAGGGATACAGCCCTTCCGGAAGAAGTTGCCGATAAAATGAAGGCATTGCTGGCGGAATACAATGCCAAAGAAGAAAAGAAATTTGAGGATATTCTGGACTTTCATGTGAAGTTTGAACGGATTCACCCGTTCCAGGACGGAAACGGTCGTGTGGGCAGATTGACTATGTTTAAAGAGTGTCTAAAATACAATATTGTTCCGTTTATCATTGAGGATAATTTGAAAATGTTTTATTATCGTGGATTGAAGGAATGGGACAACGAAAAAGGATATCTGACAGATACCTGCCTGACCGCGCAGGACAAGTATAAGGCGTATTTGGATTATTTTAGGATTAAGTATTAATAAATGCTTTTAAAGAATGCTTATATGGATTTTGAAAAAATTGAATATTCACAAAAAATCTGGCTGAAGGATACAGGATGAGGAACATTTTGCAACTATGGCACAAGTTTTATTTTCATTGAAATCCTATATTGCTTCGGTGTCATATGATAATGTTCTTTGAAGCACTTATAAAAATGTGTTGTATTCGTAAAATGCAGTTCATCCATAATTTCAGATATAGAAGCGGTCGTTTCAAGCAGGAGAGCAGCCGCTCTTTTCATACAGAAAGTCTGACTGTAATCGAATAGGCATGAATTTGTATATTTCTTAACTATAGAGTTTAAATAATTTCCACTGTAATTTAATAATTGTTCAAGCTCAGAACGTGTAATGCGTCCATTGGTGTCCTCTAAAATGTGACTTATGTGTGTGAAAAGAAGAAAATCATTGTCTGCTTCTACATGGACGGGCGTGAAATGAAAGTGTTCTGGATTGGACAGATAATCAAACAATTCTAAAAGCATTCCTTTGATGACATAAGTAGAACCAAGCTTTGGATACATAATGGCACGAAGTATATTGTCAGTTATGGCGTGGAGAGTATGGTGCCAGTCTTTGTTGTTGAGCGATGGCATAAAATCAAGATATTCCTTTGTGTCAGGATTATCGAGATTATCTGAAAGAAACCTAAGAATAGGGTTATGACCGGGTCTTTCTATATCCGGAAAATAAACTTTTGGTTCATCTTCTGAAAGCTGTTGGACAAGCTCTTTTGACATTCCGATAAACAAAAGAGTTGCATCGGAAGAAAAAATTTCTTTGTGTACTATATTGTGGTTCATCAGGCAACAGCTTCCACTGTGGAACACAAAATCAGTCTTTTCAATCAGCTGATGGATTTCGCCATCCAATACAATAAGAAGTTCGTAAAAATCATGAATATGTGGAGGCCTCATATTAAAATGATTGATTTCCTTTTCTGTTTTGAAGCTGTAAAATGTATTTTCACGTGGTAAGGTCATTAAAAAATTTAGATATTTGTCATCGTTAGCTCTGTTACATGTTTCGAGTGTGAACTGTATTGGTGTAAGTATTTTGATGTATGAATTGATTGTACTGTTTATATTATCCTGCTCTATGATATTTTTGACAGTATATGATGAGGTCATAATGGTATATTTTTCTCCTTATCCACGAATATGATAAAAACCAACTGATATTTTATCACATATGTTATAGAATTGTAAGCAATAATTTATTAAAGTAACAGTATACAAAACATAAGCGTTTATGAAAAATACAATACAAACTATTATTGTTAACAGGAAAAAGGAGGTTGCATTTATTATGCAGGAAACAGAAAAGAAATACCTGAAATGGTATCAGAAGATAGCGTATGGAGCAGGAGACCTGGCTTCAAATACCAGCTATGGACTTGTATCAAGCTTTGTCCTTTTATATTTATCTGATACAATGGGGCTTAACACAGGAATTATTGGAACTTAATGCTGGTATCGAAATTTCTTGATGGAATTTCAGATGTGATATTTGGAAATTTAATCGATCGCACTAAGTCAAAGCTTGGAAAGGCAAGACCATGGATGCTGTATGCACAGATAGGCGTATCACTTTGTCTGGTGCTGTTGTTTTCAATTCCGGGTGGAATGAGTGAAACTGCACAATATGCGTATTTCTTCGCATTTTATACAGCACTCAATGCTATCTTTTATACAGCAAACGGAATAGCATATTCAGCATTATCAGCTCTTATTACCAGAAACAAGAATGAAAGGGTTCAGCTTGGATCAATACGTTTCATGTTTGCAGTTGTCACAAATATTGTAATGGGATTTGCAGTAACAGGTGCAGTTGATGCCTTTGGCGGTGGAGCATCAGGATGGCGTATGGTTGCTGTTATATGTGGTGTAATCGGACTTGTTGTCAACACAATAAGCTGCCTGTGTGTTAAGGAGTTACCGGAAGAAGATAGTGTGGCAGTTGAGGATACACAAAAACCGAAGGATGACAAAATAGGTTTTGTTGAGTCTTTGAAGTACTTATAAGTAACAAATACTATATTTTAATCGTAGCAATTTATATTGTTTATTATTTCATGAGTAATCTTACAACAGGCTCAGCTATTTATTTTATGAAACATGTACTTGGAAATGGTTCATTACTTGGACTGTTCTCAATGATGAAGATGTTCCCTGTAATAATTGCACTTATTTTTACTCCGATTCTTGTAAAGAAGACCGGAAGCATGCAAAAGGTTAATTTCTGGGGATATGTAATCAGTGATATTTTAGGAATATTTCTAATTATTTTTGCGATGCAGAAGAATTTACCAATGATGTTACTTTTTATGTTCCTTAAAGGAACATTTGCCGGAACAATGTCGGGAACATTAAATGCCCTGATTGCTGAAATCAGCGGATATACCTATCGTACGAAAGGGGTACATATTGATGGAATGATGTTTAGCTGTTCATCACTTGGAGTAAAGTTGGTGGTGGAATTGGTACTGCGGCTGTAGGCTGGCTATTGCATGCAGCAGGATATGCCGGAAAAGCTGCAACTCAGACCGCAGCAGCTACAAATATGATTTTCAGTATGTATATCACAATACCTGTAATTCTTGGTGTCGTAATTACTATTCTTCTTGGTTTAATGAAGGTGGAAAAGGAAAATAAGAGAATTGACATGGAAAGAGCAGAAAAAGCAGACTAACAGATTGAAAGAGGAATGAAGTATGCAGTGTCAGAAATTTAATGAGGACTGGACATTTGAAAAAGCTGATCAGGCTGACAGATTAAAAGCCTTTTACGGGAACAGTGATGCAGTTGCTGTTACACTCCCTCACGATGCAATGATTCGTGAAAAAAGAGATAAGGACTGTCCTTCCGGAGCACAGAGTAGCTTTTATCCCGGAGGTGTGTATACATACGAAAAAAAATTTATGGCTCAAAATGAGTGGAAAACGCAGGATGTATTTCTGGAATTTGAGGGAATTTATGGAATTGCAAGAGTCTGGATAAATGGAGCTCTTGCGGCAGTGAATCGTAATGGATATATGGGGTTTTCGGTTGACTTAAAGCCATGGATAAGCTATGAGCATGAGAATATTATAAGAATAGATGTCGATAACAGTAAACAGCCTAACAGCAGATGGTATTCAGGCTCAGGAATTTACAGAGATGTCAATCTGTGGACAGGAAAAGGTGTATATATTTCACATGATAAGCTGCGTATTACGACATTGTCAGTGAATGATGACATGGCGGTTTTAGAGGTGTGTGCACAGTTGAAAAACATTATTGGACATGGATTAGAGGCAGAATGTCTGATTGAAATAAAAAAAGATGGACAGAAAGCTGCATCGAATACACAGAGAGTAGTATTTCGTTCAGAGCAAATGCAGACAGTGCGTGTACAAATACCGATTGAACAACCAAAGAAATGGAGTCCGGCACAGCCAGCTTTATATGAGTGTCATATAACGACAAGGTTTGATGATGAAATATGTGATGAAGCAGTTTCTAATTTTGGAATCCGAGTATTGGCGCTTGATCCTGTACATGGATTGCAGATAAATGGTGAGACAGTTAAGCTTCGAGGAACCTGTATACATCATGATAATGGCGTGATAGGTGCTGAGACATTTAAGGAGGCAGAATGTACCGTTGCAAGAGATTGAAGGAAGCGGGTTTTAATGCAATAAGAAGTGCACATCACCCAATGAGCAGAGCAATGCTTGATGCGTGTGATCATATTGGAATGTTGGTTATGGATGAGCTGACGGATATGTGGGACAAGGAAAAAAATACATATGATTTCTCTGATATTTTTGAAGATGAATATAATCAGTGGATTAATCATATGGTTGAAAAAGACTATAATCATCCATCAGTTGTTATTTATTCAGTTGGAAATGAGATACAGGAAGCTGGAACTAAGCAGGGAGCTTGGATAAACAGAATACTATGCAATAAATTTCATGAGCTCGATAATACCAGATATACAACGAATGCATTGAATGGATTAAACTGTGCAGGCAGGCGTCTTGGCGTTATTATGAGGGATGTTGCAGAAAAATTTGGAATGGATTCACATGAAAGTGGAAGCGGTGGAGGAAGCAATGCATTAAACAGTTTTATGAGTCTGATGTCGGGCGAAAAAGGAGAGTTTTTTGCAAAGCATCCGCTTGTTTCAGAAGCACTTGAAGAATGTTCGCAAAGCTGTGATATAACAGGACTCAACTATTTAAGTGGAAGATATGAGCTGGAGCATGAACTGCATCCTGCAAAAACAGTTCTCGGTACTGAAACATATCCGGCTGACATAGAAAATCTCTGGAAGCTTGTTGAAGCTTATCCACACGTGATTGGAGACTTTACATGGACAGGATACGACTATATAGGTGAAGCTGGGGTGGGAATATTTCATTATGATGGAAATGCCAATTTCACAAGCATCTATCCTGAGAGATTGGGATATATCGGAGATATTGATTTGATTGGAAATCGAAGACCAATCAGCTATTTCAGGGAAATAGTGTATGGTCTGACAGATAAACCATATATTGCGGTCGAGAGACTTGAACACGCAGGACAGACAGCAGGTAAAACTGCATGGATGTTTAAGGATAACATCAGCAGCTGGACATGGAAGGGCTTTGAAGGGACAACGGCAAATGTGGATGTTTATTCATCAGGTGATGAAGTAGAGCTTTTTCTGAATGATAAATTGCTTGGAAGAAAACCGGTAGGAAGAGAAAATCATTTTACAGCATCTTATGAAGTGCCATATGAACCGGGAACTTAAAGGCAGTTGCATATCAGAAAGATAGGAAACTGGGTGAATATGAGCTTTCTACAGCAAAATCAGTAACAAAGCTAAAAGTGTGTCGTGTAACTGAGAATGAGAGGAATATAGCATATATCAAGATATGGCTTGTAGATGATAATGGCACAATTAATTCACAGGAAGCTGAAAAAAGACTGCTTCATGCTAGTGTTGTAGGAAATGGTGTGCTGGAAGGATTTGGTACAGCTAATCCTTCTAGTGAGGAGGACTATTTTTCTGATTCAGTAACAACATTTGATGGAAGCGCTCTGGCAGCAGTTCGATGGAAGGATGTCAAATCGAAGGAGCCGGCTGTTCTTAAAGTATGGACGGATGATGTTGTCAGGTGATGATAAATATAGAAAATAATTAAATATTAATGGTGTATGTTATACTTAGTGAGTATGGCATACACCATTTTTATTGAAGTCAAATAAATGTATCAGGGCTTCCTAAAAAAGTTATTGACAAAATAAAATGAACAGTGTATATTTTAAACATGAACACCGTTCATTTAATGAAATAACTTAATGACATTACATTGGAGAGGAGTGAACTCGTGAACCATCTTGCAACTTCAAAGAAGACATATTAGCTGCAAGCAGAGAGCTAATCAAAGAAAACGGATGGACTGCTGTAAGCATACGAGCTGTTGCATCCCGATGTTCTGTTTCGGCGGGGACAATCTACAATTACTATGAATCCAAGGCCGATTTGCTTGGGGATACAATTGAGAGTATTTGGCGTGAAATCTTTTTTTACCCTGAAGATGAGCAGGTCTTTAAAGATGTTGCTGCCTGTATCTCATGGATTTATAAAAGACTGGAATATGGAAATGAGCAATTTCCGGGCTTCTTTTCTCTGCATTCGCTTGGATTTATGAAGGATGAAAAAATGGATGGAAAGAAGAAAATGCTGCAGACATGGGGGCATATTCTTAATGGATTGTGTGATATATTAAAGAATGATCCTAAGATTCGTCCAGATGTATTTGATGAACAATTCACGGAAAAACAGTTTGCAGATATATTATTTTCTTTAATATTGGTATCAATGATTCGTCAGGATTATAATCCGTCTTCGATTTTGATGTTGATTAACAAAACATTATATTAAAATTCTCCCACATTAGAGTGTGGGAAAATTTTTAAGACAAAATGAACAATGTTCACCTAAGCGTTTAAAGATGTATCGTAAGAAAGGAATTTTATTATGCAGGCAATTGTAGAAACTTTATTTGATACCGTATATTTGTTTTCGGTAATCACAATCGGAATTTTAATGATTCGAAAAAGCAAAGGAAACCGTCAGTTTACCATGTTTGGAATTATGGCAGTTATTTTAGGAAGTGGAGATGCATTTCATCTGGTTCCTCGTGCAACAGCGCTTTGTACAACAGGTCTTGAGAACTTTACCGTACAGCTTGGGTTAGGAAAGTGGATTACCTCTGTCACTATGACTATTTTTTATGTCGTTCTCTATCATATATGGCGTGAGCGTTATCAGATTAAAGGCTATAAAGCAGCTACAGCAGCTATTTATGGTCTTGCAGGATTAAGAATTGTTCTGTGTATGATGCCTCAGAATGCCTGGCTCAGTGCAGATGCTCCGCTTTCATGGGGAATTTACCGAAATATTCCGTTTGCACTGATGGGATTAATTATCATAGTTTTATTCTATAAAAGTGCAAAAGAAAATAACGATAGCTCTTTTCGTTGGATGTGGCTGACAATTGTCCTGAGCTTTGCATTCTATATTCCGGTTGTACTGTTGGCTGATGTAATTCCGATGATCGGCATGCTGATGATTCCAAAAACCTGTGCATATGTTTGGACAGTATTAATTGGCTACAAGGCAATGAAAAAAGACTTAGCCATTTTTTAGTAGTTTTATTGTAACACAGAACAAAATATGATTTTGATGCATTATATGATGATGGGAAAGCTCCTAATAAGCATAAAAAGATAATGGTCAATTTTATGGAGGATAATGCTGATTCAGAGATTTATTCCAATGAATTGAAAAAACAAGCTGGATTTGGCAAGGATGGAGAAAAAGGATTTGATGGTGCAATAACGAATCTTATGATGCAGACATATCTGTGCAACTGCGATTTTAAGATATGCATGAGATGTATCCGGAGGCGACTGATAAGCAGATAAGGAAGATATTAAAGTAATACAGGTACATATATAGCGATGAAGGAATATTAAACAATGTATTTGAATAGTACATAAAAATAACCATATTGAATACAATCTAAATAAAGATAATTTATGATTGACTTTCTTAGTTATATCAGTTATATTATCTTTAGTGATCAGATTGCAGAAACTTGAGAAGCCTGCGATCGGGGGAGGGTGCCGAGGCCCCTCTCCTTTTTTTATTTGGAACATTTTGCAGCGAGGTACATATGAGCAAACCGTTTATTACATATACCGCACAGGTTGAAAAACTGAAAAATGAAAAAGATCTAGTTATTACAGATGATGACTTTGCGGTAGAATCCTTGCAAAATATCAGTTACTATGCACTAATTGGCGGATACAAGCATCCTTTTATTGATATTCATACCCGCAAATATATTAATGAAGCATGTTTTGAAGATATAGTTGCTCTTTATGAATTTGATGAAGAGTTACGTGGAATATTCTTTAAATATTTATGTCGTGTAGAAAGAAAAATGCGTTCGTCCATTTCTTATCATTTCTGTAAAAAACATGGAGAACGTCAAGAAGAATATCTTAACTCCAATAATTACGGCAATATTCCAAAAAATAAAAATGGAATTACTAAATTAATCAAAATGCTAGATATGATGGCTAATAAAAATAAGGATCATGAATATCTTGTTTATCAGCGTAACAAATATCATAATATTCCGTTATGGGTGATTATGAATACCCTTACTTTTGGTCAGATATCCAAAATGTTTGAATTCTTACCTCAAAATATGCAAGGAGCAATTTGTCAGGATTTTGGAAATATCAAGAAAAATGAAATGATAAAATATTTAAAGGTATTAACACTGTACAGAAATGTATGTGCTCATAACGAAAGGTTGTTTTCATATCACACATATATTGACATTCCAGATACATTGTTACATAAAAAATTAGGAATTTCTAAAAACGGTTCAAAATATATATATGGTAAAAATGACTTGTTTAGTGTAGTCATTACTTTTCGTTATCTACTTCCAAAGACTGATTTTTTACTGTTTAAAAAGCAATTATGGCATATTTTTGACAGATATCAAAAGCAGAATTTAAATTTGAAGTTGAATGATCTTTTTGAATATATGGGATTTCCGTGTAACTGGAAAGAGATAACAAAATTTCGCAAAATATAAGTGGAGATATGAGTAAAAATATTTCCGCTAATATTTAAAGCTATTATATTTTTAGCGATTTCTTCGAACTATTCAACCCATCCACACAATTAAACAAAAAAATTCTCATATTAAATTTTTTCATAGACCAGGCGGGGATACTTCACATGTACCGGCTTCCTCTTTGTAATGGAAAAAGTATTGCGTAAAGTAAATAAATCAGTATCATATATTTATACACACAAAATAACGGAAAAGATATAGAATACAAACGGTATTTACAGGGCAAATCAAATTCGATGTAAATCGGTTTGATTTGCCCTCGTTTAGTTCGATATTGCAGAGTATCACTCCACAGACACGCAGTACGAACAAGTCTATAATTCCTTGATTTTTTCATTCATTTTTCTGACATCATTGCGATAGTGAAGCATGAAGCCTCCCCAAATTATAAATGCCAAAGCTATTTGAAATATGGCTGCAATAATTCCGTGAAGGATAGAACTTGTTCCTCCTATCCATCCGACAGTATATGCGACGATTGTATAAATAATACAGCCTGTTCCCATGTGAATAATTATTTTAAAAGGCATTGGAAGATTGTCTTTGTGATAAATCATTGTCGGAAGTCCAAAACCCAGACCTACAATTATGCATCCGATAACCATTTTGGAAAATTGGTAATTATCTAAACTGAAATTACCGTCATAGGCGATGTCAAATACCATTCCTGTAACGCAGAAAACGGTTAATGCTATACCAATGCTGGTTATAGTGTTTTTAGTCAAATTTTTCATAGTTTCTCTCATTTTTGTCCTCCTATAATCCCAGATATTTTTTAAACTCAGGCAGATATTTTCTTGATACGTAATCCTTACATCCGTTTTTTAGTTTCAAAAGAAGAGTGCCGCTAAAACCAGCCTCGACATTGCTCATATAAGACAGATTGACCAAAGTTGATTTTGAAATTTGCATAAATCCGGCACCAAGCTGCTGTTGCATTTCGGACAGTCTTTTTCGGGAACGGTAGCGGTGTTCTTTGCCATAAATAATAGTATCTTTGTTTTCTACCCTTACCATGTATATTTCTTTTGGCTGTAAAATGACAATATCATTTTCGTTTTTAAAAGCTGTAATGGGGCTTTCATTTGAACCGAATATATCAAGGGTACGCTGGATGCTGTCAGTGATTTTATCTGCATATATGATGGCATATGGTTCGCAATATTCAGGTGAAAGTTCAATACTTACCTTCATGTAAAATCCTCCTTTCTTTTTTGTGAGTTAATCATACAATATTTCATATATAATGTCTCGCATTTGGATGTAAGTGGCGAAAAAAACATGTGTAAGATGCGTTAAAGGAGGATAATCCTGACGAGTTCTTCCATCGGAAGATGTAAGTCTACACACCGGACGGCACTATCAACATTTGACATGTGTGAAGTTTTAGTGATTAATATTTCTTTAATTTTGTCAGCATACTATTTACATAGTACAAATAGTAATGTACTTTAAAAAAGTACAGGACAGTACAAATAATCAGAAAGAGATATGATAACCATGAAGAAGAAATTAATTGCAATAATAGTTGGAATGATGCTTTGTGCAGAGCTGTTGGGCGGTTGTGGTAATAAAAATATAAACAAGGATAATATTACCACGGATACTGCCGAGGAGTCGAAACAGCAGGATTCGAATAAAAAACAGGAGCTGCCAACTGCAACATATATTGGTGGAAGCAATACCATTACTGAGGTGTGCGATGAGCTTGGTTCAGCCGGGGCATCGCATGTAGATGCCTTTAAAGAATGGGTGACCGATTTTGCGGATTCTGCCGGGAAGAATGCAAAGCTGAAGGATACCTGGTCAAATGCATATAAAATGAAAGCAGATACCGGTAAATGTATGGATGGCTGGGAGAAAAAGCATGACTATTCAGATGCAGATTGCAGAATGACAGCTTTTCTTTTGCTGGATGGGCTGCTTCACGCACAGTCAACGGAAGATAGCTATAGTGGCACATATTTAATGTTTGATACGGAAGCAATAGATAATGTAGACAGGTATGAAATCATAAGGCAGAATAAAGACATGTTTACTACATTATACGGAGAAAAGAGCATTACGGATGATAAACATCCTGAAAAAACATTCTCTGACAACTGGAAAAAGTATGGATTTCAAATAGACAGTAATCGTATTTCACTTATTAGTATAGCAATATATGATCCGGATTCTGATGCTATGTTCGTGGGACATACAGGTGTATTGATAAAGTACAGTGACTATTATTTGTTTGTAGAAAAAATAGCATTTGAGCAGCTATATCAGGCAACAAAGGTGAATAATATGGATGAACTATTAAGTATTCTTTCACTAAGACCTGAGTATTTCGGAGAAGAGAAAGAGGCTGGACCATTTGTATATAATAATGGAGACTATGTTGGAACATTAGAATTGCAAGGATAAATCGGAAAATGAAGTTAAAGAATAAAAAAAGCAGAAATATAATAGGTATTATACAAAGCTGTCTCATCTTTGCATTGGTTATTCTTGTTATTTTTATGATGATACAGATTAACCGGCTGCAAGGAACGGCAAGGGTAATAAATTACGCAGGTCTGGTACGTGGAGCAACACAGCGTGAAGTAAAATTGGAGATTACAGGATCCCAAAATGATGAGTTGATTAAATATTGGATGATATTTTAAGCGGATTAAAATATCAGGATGGAAATTATGATCTGGTAAAGCTTCAGGACAAGGAATATCAGGATAAATTGCAGGTCCAGATTGATTACTGGAATAAAATAAAAAAGAAATTGAAGCTGTAAGAAGCAGCGGATATGAAAATACTGATATTGTCAATATGAGTGAGACTTATTTTAAGATGGCTGATGATACTGTGTCTGCAGCGGAAAAATATTCAGAAAAGATTGCTACAAAGATCCGCACGATAGAGCATTTGTCAGCACTTGATATGCTGTGTCTTGTGATATTGATTATTGTACAGACCATAATGGCAATGAAGATGGCAAGCAAAATAAACTGTTAGAGCAAAGAGCATATACTGATGCCCGTACAGGATTGCCTAATAGAAGTGCCTGTAAAGAAATTCTGAACAATAATGAGATAATCAGTTCACCTACGGCATGCATTATTTTTGACTTAAATAATTTGAAGTTTATTAATGATACAATGGGGCATTCGGCAGGAGACCGGCTGATAGTAAAGTTTGCCGGACTTTTGCGCAGCGTATTTCCTGAAAAAGATTTTGTGGGAAGATATGGCGGCGATGAATTTATGGTAGTCATTTATGACACAGATAAAGCGGAGGTTGATGAAATCCTGAAATGCTTATGCCTGGAAAAAGATAAATTAAACAACACCGGAAATGAACTGCAAATTGATTACGCTTGCGGATGGGCGATATCGGAGGATTATAAGGAGAGTACATTACAAATATTATTTGATAGTGCTGATTCTTATATGTATGAAAATAAACAGTTATGTAAGAAGCAAAATCAATGAGTAAAAGCAGATACCATAATTACCGCTGATGCAGTATACTTATCCTTACCGGTCCGTTATTGTGCTTTATCAGGTGTCTGTATATCACAATCACTGCGATTATGAAGCAGCCAATCTGGATTGAGGCTGTTTTTATAGTCAAAAGGACATTGAATGCAAAAAAACCAAATGTCAGAATAGATCTGAGCGAATGTGGATTTATTATTACTACAACTGAAAAGAATATAAAGAAAAATGCCAAATAGACAGCCGGATGCAATTCCGGAAACAGGCCCAAAAGGACTCCGAAGGAGGCGGTAATAGCTTTACCGCCTTTTTCTTTTTGTAGAAAAGGAAATGCATGTCCAAAGACAGGTGCGACTAAAACCGGTACGAACGGCAGGGAGTTAATATCTAAATATTTCTGACCCAGATACACCGGGATAAATCCCTTTGCAAGCTCACATATGAGTGATAGTATTCCGCATAAAAATCCACCATACATAAATGCGTTGCTCACACCCGGATTGTGGTCATCGGGAAGTGTGCAGATATCAATGTTTTTTAATAGTTTTGGTATCCAGTAAGCAAAGAGAGTGCTTCCGAGTACGAAGCCTAAGAGTGTAAATAAAAAATATGGCATGATAATTTCCTTATAGTTTTATAGTTACATGGTTTTATAGTCAGTCAATTGTATCAGTGTGAGTCAGTTCTTCAAGCAGACCAACAATCTGTATGGCAGCATAGGCTTTCGCTCACGGCGCTGTGCACATATCATTTCTGCATTTAGCTCTTTATTTTCTATCATTATTTTCCCAAGCTCAATCTGCTTTGACAGACGCTTTGATGAGACAGACAGATGACGTTTTTTGAAAAATGCAACATTTGCTGCCTCGCATCCGGGGATTGGAGCAGTGTGTACAATCGGTATATTTTTTACAAGTGCCTCAGTTGATGTGAGGCGCCTGGCTTTGTATAGATTACATCACAGGCATCCATGAAAAGTGAAACCTGATTGGTGTAGCCTATTACGTGTACACGTTTGTTGAACTTAAACTCATTTTGCAGTATGCGTTTTATTTTAGTATTGTTGCCGCAAATGATTACAATATGCTCATTATTATGGCATCTTATTGCAAGCTCTGCGGCAAAGACAGCAAGCTTGCCAAAACCCATGCTGCCACTCATCACAAGAAAGATAGGCACATCGGATGGCAGATGTAATCTTGTTCTTGCAGCAGCTTTAGCAGTCCTTGTACAGAAGGCCTGTCGTACCGGGATGCCTAATGGCAGCAGCTTGTTTTCAGGAATACCACGTTTTGCAAATTCATCGGTCAGATCATCGTGTGGAATAACATAATAATCCATATTTGTCTCTTCCCAGAATGGGATGCAGGTGTAGTCGGTTCCCACAGCGACGGCAGGGATATGAAGCAGATTTTTTCGCTTCATGTAGCTCAGGGTCTCAGCAGGGTACAGATGAGGTGTGACGACAGCATCAAAGTCGTTTGATTCAATGTATGCTGATAGCTTTTTACAAAGCAGGGCATTGGCAAAATAGACAGGGGATTTACGTTTATCACTCGATATCAGCATGCCAACCTTATAGAGTAGTCCGAAGAAAAACGGAATATGCTTTACAATGCCTATATATGCTCCTGATACTGCGTGCGATGTTCCTTTACCCGATAAGAGAAACATATCTATCATTGTCACAGAATGTCCTTTATGCTCTGCCGCTTCTTTTATAGCTTTACCGGCACTGTTGTGTCCCTCGCCGGTGTCACAGGATAAAATAAGAATTTTCAAACCGTTTAATTCCTTCCTAAATAAAATATGCGATAAGTGTACCATAATTTTTTTAAAATAATCTACAGTGCAATAAAAGGTTGACATATCTAAGTTCAAAGCTTATTGTGGTAGCTGGAATGTACAAAATAGTATAATTATAAACTACAGATTACTGATATGACGGAGGCTTAATTTGAGATGGAAAATTTAATGTTTTGTCTAAATGCCACAGGACCTATTTTTCTGATGATGGTGTTTGGACTTTTTCTTCGCAAGGTGGGGATTTTGGACGAAGACTTTGCAAACAGGATGAATAAGTTTGTGTTTAAGATACCTTTACCTTTTTTACTGTTTAGTGATCTTGCGTCAGTTGATTTTTCAAGGGTTTGGAACATTAAATTTATAGTATTCTGCTTTGTGGTTACGTTGATAAGCATTACAATATCAACACTTGTTTCCTGTCTGTGGAGGGATAAATCTATACGGGGCGAGTTTATACAGGCCTCATACAGAAGCAGTGCTGCGCTGCTTGGAATTGCTTTTATCCAGAACATTTATGGAAACGCAGGCATGGCACCCGTCATGATTATAGGAAGCGTACCGCTTTACAACGTGATGGCTGTTATAGTGCTTTCATTTTTCAAGCCGGGGCAAAACGGCATAGACAGGGCAGTGCTCAAAAAGACATTTAAGGGAATAGTGACCAATCCTATTATTTTAGGAATTGTTGCAGGACTTCTGTGGTCAGCTATAGGCCTGCCATATGCAGGAATACCGGCAAAGGCTGTGACGAGCATTGGCAATATGGCAACACCTATGGGCTTATGGCCATGGGTGCCACCTTTGATTTGAAAAAAGCATCAGCAAAGGCAAAGCTGCATTTGCAGCCACATTTATCAAGCTTGTAGGTTTTGTGGCTGTATTTCTTCCTATTGCGGTAGCCTTCGGGTTCAGGGACAGTGAGCTTATTGCAATTCTTGTGATGCTTGGCTCAGCAACTACAGTGAGCTGCTTTGTCATGGCAAGGAACATGGGACATGAGGGCGTTATCTCATCGACCACGATAATGCTCACAACACTGCTCAGTTCGTTTACGCTGACACTCTGGCTTTATATAATTAAAAGTCTGGGGCTTGTATAAAATGGAAGAACATAACTGTTGATTTGGTGGATAATTCCTCTTTACTTTAGCGTGATAATTTGCTAATATGTTAAAAGGTTGTAGTTATTGGATGATTTTGAATAATTACAATGATTATTTAACATATGGAGGAAATGAGCATGAGAAGAGGATTAGCACTTCTTTTGACAGCAACTTTAGCACTTTCAATGACTGCCTGTGGTGGCAGCAAGGGTGCAGGAACACAAAAAAGCGAAAAGGGCGACGGCATGACCTACGCAGTTGAGGCAGGCTCAGCAGGAGAGGCTGTGGCAAAGGAAAAGGGCTTTAATTACAATTCGGTTTCATCACAGGCTGATGCGCTTATGGAGGTTAAATCAGGTACATCTGATGCGGCAATCATAGACCTTTTAATGGCAGGAGATGATTGGAGAGGGCACAAGCTACCCTGATTTAGTACATACAACAGAGCTTACCTCAGAGAAGTATGGTGTCGGATGCCGTAAGGGTTCTGATCTTGCTTCATATATCAACAGTGTATTCGCAGAAGCATATGCTGATGGCAGCGCGCAGGAGATTGCAAAGAAATACGGAGTACAGGATTCACTCCTTGAGCAGGAGCCTTACGAGTTCAAGCAGTCTGAAAGCGACAGTGATGTGGATTATATCAAGTCACAGGGCAAGATGATTGTCGGTATCACAGAGTTTGAGCCTATGGATTACAAGGATAAGGATGACAAATGGATTGGCTTTGATGCAGATATGGCTAGACTTGTCGGTGAGAAGCTCGGCGTGGATGTTGAATTTGTAGTTATCGACTGGGACAACAAGGTTATGGAGCTTGATTCAAAGAAGATTGACGTTGTCTGGAATGGCATGACACTCACAGATGAGGTTACAAAGTCTATGGAATGCACAAATGCATACTGTAACAATGCACAGGTAGTTGTTGAGCGGGAGAAATAAAATGTTTTGGACTGTTACACAAGCACTAATGAGTGGTCTGTGGACCACCTTTGAAATATTTATACTGACACTTATATTTTCACTGCCACTGGGGCTTATATTTGCATTTGGGCTTTTGAGCAGGTTTAAGCCTGTCAAGGCTGTCATGAATGTATTTGTATGGGTTATCCGCGGCACACCGCTTATGCTTCAGCTTATCATTATATTCTACGGACCGGGTTTGTGGTTGCATCAGGCTATATGGAGTGGTGACGAGACCGGACGTATTACAGCGACGGTTGTAGCGTTTGTCATCAACTATGCATGTTATTTCTCTGTTATATTCAGAGGTGGCATAGAGGGTGTTCCGGCCGGTCAGAGAGAGGCTGGACAGGTGTTAGGCATGACAAAGCAGCAGATTTTCTTTAAAATCACTCTGCTTCAGATGATTAAGCGTGTTGTTCCGCCTATGTCAAATGAGATAATCACTCTGGTAAAGGATACTTCTCTTGCCAGAATTATTGCGGCATACGAGCTTACCTTTGCGGGAGCGGCGTTTATGAAGTCTGACGGACTTACATGGCCGCTGTTTTATACAGGTGTATTTTATCTCGTATTTGTCGGAATCCTTACACTTTTATTTAATTATATCGAGAAAAAGCTGGATTATTTCAGGTAGGAGGAAGACATGGCAATTTTAGAGGTTAGAAATATAGAAAAACACTTTGGAAGGACTAATGTGCTTAAGGATGTCAGCTTTTCCATGGAGGAGGGCAATGCTCTTGCCATAATCGGTTCATCAGGCTCAGGAAAGACGACTCTGTTACGGTGCCTTAATTTCCTTGAGAGGCCTGACAGTGGCCAGATTATTGTAAATGGTGAGACTCTTTTTGATGCTTCCGAAGCGGGCAAGGATAAAGACGCGGAGCTTCGCAAAAAGAGGCTGCATTTTGGTATGGTGTTTCAGCAGTTTAATCTTTTTCCACAGTACACAGCACTTGAGAATGTCACTCTGGCAGAGCGCCTTCTGGCACAGGAGACACCTGAGTTTAAAAAGGATAAAAAAGCAATCCTTACACGTATTGATGAGCATGGAAAGGAGCTTCTGGACAGAATGGGGCTTGCTGAGAGGATGAACATTATCCGCATCAGCTCTCAGGTGGACAGCAGCAGCGTGTAGCTATAGCAAGGGCACTGGCACTTAAGCCTGATATACTCTGCTTTGATGAGCCTACATCGGCTCTTGACCCGGAGCTTACCGGAGAGGTGCTTAAGGTCATCCGTTCCCTTGCGCAGCAGAATACCACAATGATTATTGTCACGCATGAGATGGCCTTTGCGCGTGATGTTGCAGATCAGGTGATCTTCATGGACGGTGGTGTGATTGTTGAGCATGCGACCCACATGAGGTGATTGACCATCCGAAGGAGGAGCGTACCAGGCAGTTTCTCACCAGATATGCGAACGGCTGATGTGTGGGAAATATATTATACATGTCGAAAAAGTGTGAAATAAGTGTAAATTGAAAAGTAGATATTGATTTTTTTTTAACAAACATATATACTAACAAAAGAAATGGATGTAAATCCATAATTTATAGAAAAGAGGTTTATTCAAATGGCAAATGTTGATTTAACAAAGTATGGCATTACCGGAACAACAGAGATCGTTCACAATCCTTCTTACGAGACATTATTCGAGGAAGAGACAAAAGCCGGCCTTGAGGGTTACGAGGTTGGTAAGGAGACAGAGCTTGGTGCAGTTAACGTTATGACAGGTATCTACACTGGACGTTCTCCTAAAGATAAATATATCGTTATGGACGAGAATTCTAAGGACACAGTATGGTGGAATACACCTGAGTATCCAAACGACAACCATCCAATGAAAGAGGATGTTTGGGCAACAGTTAAGGATCTTGCTAAGAAAGAGCTCTGCAACAAGAAGCTTTTCGTAGTAGATGCATTCTGTGGAGCAAACAAGGATACACGTATGGCAGTTCGTTTCATCGTTGAGGTTGCTTGGCAGGCTCATTTTGTAACAAACATGTTCATCAAGCCATCAGCAGAGGAGCTTGAGAACTTCGAGCCTGATTTCGTAGTATACAATGCTTCAAAGGCTAAGGTTGAGAACTACAAGGAGTTAGGTCTTAACTCAGAGACATGTGTTGCATTCAACATCACATCAAAAGAGCAGGTTATCATCAATACATGGTACGGCGGAGAGATGAAGAAGGGTATGTTCTCTATGATGAACTACTACCTCCCACTTAAGGGCATCGCTTCAATGCACTGTTCAGCAAACGCTGACATGAACGGAGAGAACACAGCAATCTTCTTCGGTCTTTCAGGAACAGGTAAGACAACACTTTCTACAGATCCTAAGCGTCTTCTTATCGGAGATGACGAGCACGGCTGGGATGACAACGGCGTATTCAACTTCGAGGGTGGATGCTACGCTAAGGTTATCGGTCTTGACAAAGAGTCTGAGCCTGATATCTACAACGCAATCAGAAGAGATGCTCTTCTTGAGAACGTTACAGTTGCTGATGATGGAAAGATTGATTTCGAGGACAAGAGTGTAACAGAGAATACACGTGTATCTTACCCAATCAACCACATCACAAATATTGTTAAGCCAGTATCTTCAGCACCGGCTGCAAAGAATGTAATCTTCCTTTCAGCAGATGCATTCGGAGTACTTCCACCAGTATCTATTCTTACACCTGAGCAGACACAGTACTACTTCCTTTCAGGATTTACTGCAAAGCTTGCAGGAACAGAGCGTGGAATTACTGAGCCAACACCTACATTCTCAGCTTGCTTCGGACAGGCATTCCTTGAGCTTCATCCTACAAAATACGCTGCAGAGCTCGTTAAGAAGATGGAGAAGTCAGGCGCTAAGGCATACCTTGTAAATACAGGATGGAACGGAACAGGAAAGAGAATCACAATCAAGGATACAAGAGGAATCATCGACGCTATCCTTTCTGGTGATATCCTTAATGCTCCAACAAAGAAGATCCCTATGTTCGATTTCGAGGTTCCTACAGAGCTTCCTGGAGTTGATTCAGGAATCCTTGATCCTCGTGACACATATGCTGATGCTTCTGAGTGGGAGGCAAAGGCTAAAGATCTTGCAGAGAGATTCAACAAGAACTTTGTTAAGTACACAACAAATGAGGCTGGTAAAGCACTTGTTGCAGCAGGACCACAGTTATAATATATTACATCAGAATTATATTAGATAATTCTAAAGCCGGGCGGTGTATGTCGCCCGGCTTTTTTTTTGAAGATACTGTATAAAACGTTATAAAACAGGCATTTATCGAGGTTATGGATGTATAAATATTGTTATTGATAATATGAATTTAAGTTATATTAACGATATTGCTTGACAAATACAGATTATAGTAATATTATCATCATGTGAACAGAAATAATAGAAATTGTGAGGAAGGTTTTTCGATGAGAAGACAGGCATTATCTCTTTTGGTTGAGAACAATCCCGGAGTGACCAGTCGTATTTCAGGACTGTTCAGTCGCAGGGGATTTAATATTGATAGTTTCTCCTCAGGGGTTACAGCAGATCCGCGCTACACACGTATCACAATTGTTGCAAGCGGTGATGAGCAGGTGCTTGAGCAGATAGAGAAGCAGTTGGCGAAGCTTGAGGATGTACTTGATATCAAGAAGCTTGAGCCGGGACTCTCAGTGTGCAGGGAGCTTATTATGATAAAGATAAGAGCACTCGATACACAAAGACAGGCAGTTATGAATGTGACTGAGATTTTCCACGGCAAGATAGTTGATGTCACTCATGACTCTATGATTATTGAGCTCATAGGTACACAGGACAAGCTTGATAAGTTCATAGACTTACTTAGCGGCTATGAAATATTAGAGCTCGCAAGAACGGGAATCACAGGTCTTACCAGAGGTTCCGATGATGTAGTTATGTTGGATTAGTCACAGGACAATCCTTACATATAAATAGTTTACTTAAATTAACAGGAGGAAAACAAAATGGCAGAACCAAGATTATTTTATCAGGATGATTGTAACCTTTCATTATTAGAGGGCAAGACAATTGCCATTATCGGTTACGGCAGCCAGGGACATGCACATGCACTTAACTTAAAGGATTCAGGATGCAATGTCATCATCGGTCTTTATGAGGGCAGCAAGTCATGGAAGAGAGCAGAAGAGCAGGGCTTCAAGGTATATGTCGCTGCAGAGGCTGCAAAGCAGGCTGATATCATCATGATTCTTATAAATGATGAGTTACAGGCAGATATGTACAAGAAGGACATCGAGCCAAACCTTGAGCCGGGCAACATGCTTATGTTCGCTCACGGCTTCAACATCCACTTTGGATGCATTAAGCCACCAAAGGATGTAGATGTAGCTATGATCGCACCTAAGGCTCCGGGACATACAGTACGTTCAGAGTACCAGGCAGGAAAAGGAACACCTTGTCTTATCGCTGTAGAGCAGGATGCTACAGGAAAGGCATGGGACCTTGCACTTGCATATGGTCTTGGAATCGGCGGAGCAAGAGCCGGACTTCTTGAGACAACATTCCGTACAGAGACAGAGACAGACCTCTTCGGTGAGCAGGCAGTTCTTTGTGGTGGTGTTTGTGCACTTATGCAGGCTGGTTTCGAAACACTTTGCGAGGCTGGTTATGACCCAAGAAACGCATACTTTGAGTGTATCCATGAGATGAAGCTCATCGTAGACCTTATCTACCAGTCAGGCTTCGCAGGTATGAGATACTCTATCTCTAATACAGCTGAGTATGGTGATTATGTAACAGGACCTAAGATTGTTACAGCTGAGACAAAGAAAGCTATGAAGAAGATTCTTTCTGACATTCAGGATGGTACATTTGCTAAGGAGTTCTTACTTGATATGTCACCGGCAGGACGTCAGGTACACTTCAAGGCTATGAGAAAGCTTGCTTCTGAGCATCCTTCAGAGAAGGTTGGTGAGGAAATCCGTAAGCTTTACAGCTGGAATGATGAGAGCGACAAGCTCATCAACAACTAATCTGTCAGATATATATGACAATAAGACCCGGAGCAGTGATGCACCGGGTTTTTTATATAGCAAAACTTGACAAAATATAGTGTGATGTGTAAAATTATGAATGTTAATCAGACGGATTAAAAATACGCCTTCGTCTCTTTGAGAGGCGGAGCGTTTTTGATATAAGGAGGCAAGTATGTCAGAACCATACAATCACAAGGCCATAGAGAAAAAATGGCAGGAATACTGGAAAGAACACGAGACATTCAAGACAGATGTTTGGGATTTTTCAAAGCCTAAATACTATGCACTTGATATGTTCCCTTACCCTTCAGGAGTAGGCCTTCACGCTGGACATCCGGAGGGCTATACAGCTACAGATATCATGTCGCGTATGAAGAGAATGCAGGGCTACAATGTACTTCATCCGATGGGATATGATTCATTCGGTTTACCGGCAGAGCAGTATGCTGTAAACACAGGTCATCATCCAAACGGTTTCACTCAGAAGAATATAGAGACCTTCTCAAAGCAGTTAAGAGAGCTTGGTTTTGATTATGACTGGTCAAAGATGATTTCTACAAGTGACCCTGAGTTTTACAAGTGGACACAGTGGATTTTCAAGAAGCTTTATGAGGCCGGATATGCAAAGCATATTGATATGCCTGTAAACTGGTGCGAGGAGCTTGGAACAGTTCTCTCAAACGATGAGGTTATAGATGGCAAGTCAGAGCGTGGTGGCTATCCTGTAGTCCGCAAGAACATGAAACAGTGGGTTATTGACCAGCCGGCATTTGCAGAAAAGCTCCTTGAGGGGCTTAATGAGATAGACTGGCCTGAGTCTACCAAGGAAATGCAGAGAAACTGGATTGGCAAGAGCACAGGTGTCGAGGTCAAATTCCAGATTGTAGGCGGTGGAGAGTTCTCTATCTTTACTACATGTATCGAGACAATATATGGTATCACATTTATGGTGCTTGCTCCGGACGGAGATATAGTAAAGGGTCTCATGGACAGAGTCGAGAACAAAGAAGAGGTTCAGGCTTACATAGATGAGACTGTAAAGAAGAACGATATGGACAGAACTGAGCTTAACAAGACAAAGTCAGGCTGTGAGCTTAAGGGACTTCATTGTATCAACCCTGTAAACGGCAAGGAAGTGCGAATGTTCATCGGTGATTTCGTACTGGCAAGCTACGGTACAGGTGCTGTTATGGCAGTTCCTACTCATGATCAGCGAGATTTCGAGTATGCACAGGCTCATGATATTGAGATGATTCAGGTAATTGATGGTGCAGATGTATCAGAGCATGCATTTGAGAAGCATGATTATCTTGGAAAGGGCTGCAAGCTCATCAACTCAGAGGAGTTTACCGGAATGGTAGTTGAGGATGCTAAGGAAGCTATCACAGCCAAGCTTGAGAAGATGGGCGTGGCAAAGAGAACTGTAAACTACAAGTTCCGTGAGTGGATTTTTGCACGTCAGAGATACTGGGGAGAGCCTGTTCCATGCGTATACAAGGAGGATGGTTCAATCTATTTCCTTCCTGATGATGAGCTTCCGCTTGTCCTTCCTGAGCTTGAGGATTACAAGGGCAAGAATGGCAAGGCACCTCTTGAGAACGCTACAGAGTGGAAGCAGTATGACAGAAACGGCGTAAAGGGTACTCGTGAGACATCCACATGCCTGGCTCGGCAGGATCCTCATGGTATTATATGAGATATATTGATCCACACAATGATAAGGAATTTGCAAATCAGGAGCTCTTAAAGCACTGGATGCCGGTAGATCTCTATGTTGGTGGACCGGAGCATGCGGTAGGACACCTCATGTATTCAAGAATCTGGAACAGATTCCTCTTTGATCAGGCTTATCTCCTGTAAAGGAGCCTTTTAAGAAGCTCGTACATCAGGGAATGATCCTTGGATCAAACGGTATCAAGATGGGCAAGAGATTCCCGGAGTTCGTAGTAAATCCTAGTGATGTAGTCGAGGAGTACGGCGCTGATACACTTCGTCTCTACGAGATGTTCATGGGACCACTTGAGGTTTCAAAGCCTTGGAACGACAGCAACGTACAGGGAGCAAAGAGATTCATCACACGTGTATGGAATTTCTTTACAGAGCCTGAGAATATTATCGAAGAGGATGACGGAAAGCTCACAAGAATCTACCATCAGACAGTAAAGAAGGTCACAAACGACTTCGAGGCACTTGGCTACAATACAGCTATCAGCCAGATGATGATTTTTGTCAATGAAGTATACAAGGCAGGCAGATGTCCTAGAGAGTTTGCAGAGGGACTTATCAAGATGCTTTCTTGTGTATGTCCACATGTTGGTGAGGAAATCTGGCAGAGAATGGGACATGACGATACAATCGCATTTGAGCCATGGCCGGTATACGATGAGGCAAAGACTGTTGAGGATACAGTAGAGATTGCTGTACAGATCAACGGAAAGACTAAGGGCACTCTTGCAATCGGAAAACAGGATCCTAAGGATGAGGTTATCGCAAAAGCAAAGGATGTTATTGCAGATAAGCTTACAGGAAATATCGTAAAAGAGATTTATGTTCCGGGACGTATTGTAAACATCGTAATGAAATAAAAATTACCCGGTATTTTGCACAGCCACTAGACGGCCGGCAGAATACCGGGGGATTTTATTTTTGAGAACATGTGGTGGAAGAGATGGATCACTTCCGCGAAGCTTCTGCATACCGCGCTGGATCGCATCCTTGGAATTTTTCCAGTCGGCATCTTTATTTTTATAATCATATTTTTCGATGAACCATGCAACATCTTCATATATGCGGTTCATGTTGTCGTGCATTAGAGGGAGCACGATATCGTAAAATTCTTTGCGCTTATCACCTTTTAAATAAGTGTCAGCTCCTTCCAGAACCACTTTCAGGTGATCGAGACAAAATCCTTTTGTGTTCTTTAATTTTTCTTTTAGTTCAGGATCCTTTTCATACATAGTGAAGAAGGTCTTCATGTATGCATTAAAGGTCTTGTTTACGCTGTCACATATAAAGCAGGTTGATTCACGTTTGTTAATCCAGTCCACGATGGAATTGGAGGAGGTGTTTGCTTTTTTGAAAAGACCGCTCCTTTGCACTGAATCAGGCTTAAAGTTCTTAAATTCTTTGTCCATCTCCTCAATATGGCGCATGTACATGGTTTTTAGTATCCAGGCGTTTCCGAGTGAATTGCCATAGTCAAACATTTTTTTGAAATGTGCACGGCAGAAGCCCTCCTTATCGGTCATATCGCGTATGTCAGCCTCCATGTAAGAGGCACCATGACCAAGTACAAAATCCATGACGTGATCCTCAGTGCGTTTTTCTATATAGCAGAAGGGGCATTCGCCGGCATTGTCAAAGGCGTCTGATATGGGGATAGTGTGTATTTGTTCTTTCAAGGTAATACCTCCGGGGTCATATTTTGTTATTTAAAAATCCTCTGGTGTGTAGCTCTCATAAAACTTGATAAAGGTCTGTAAAGAGGTGGAAAGCTTTGAAGACTCCTTGTAAGCAAAGCCAACCTCACGCTTGTGGATTGGTATGCCGAGAGGAATTTCAATCAGGGTACCGTCAGCAAGCTCCTTTGAAACTATGCTTTTTATGACGCAGGCCACACCTACGCCTATTTTGGCAAAGTCGATGAGCAGGTCCATATTTGATATATCTATAGAGTCCTTTACGTGTATCTGGTTCTCCTGCAGATAATCATCAATATATTTACGTGTCATATTGCCTTTATCGAGAAGCATGAGAGTAGAGTTTTGCAAAATCTCGCTCTTTTTGACACCACGGGCGCTTAAGTTGCGCAGATAGTCCTTTGTAGTGACAAATATATCTTCGATGTTGTCCAGATAATAGAAATTGAAAGTCTTAAGGGATGTTGGTTTTCCAATCAGACCTATATCTATTTTGTCATCATCGAGGAGCTTTAAGGTCTCATTGGTAGACTGACATTCGATTGAGATGCTTATATGAGGATTTCTGTGTATGAATTCCTTGAGATATGGCAAAAGCATATATTTGCAGAGGGTTGAGCTGACACCAATTTTAAGCTGGCCGACACCGAGCTCTATTGAGCGCTTCAGCTTTTCCTCACCCTCATTTAATGCCTCAAAGGCCTCGCTTACATGATCATACAGAAGCCTGCCCTCATCGGTCAAGACGACACCTCTGGAGCTTCTGGAAAAAAGCTTGCATTCCAGTCCGTCCTCGAGCTTTTGAATTGACTTGCTGATGGCAGGCTGGCTGATATAGAGCTCCTTGGCTGCCTTTGATATATTGCCGGCATTGGCGACAGTATAGAAAATCCAGTAAGATGAGAGATTCTGGTTCATTTGTACCTCCTGTGGTTTGTACTTTTAATGGGCTGTAATCGTTGCTTGTCACAAAAAGGTGTGAACATCAACAAATTTATGTTTATTATACCATGAGATTTAGTTATGGTAAATATGTTTATTATGTATTTTTATTATGGTAAATCATATGTTATGATGTCTTAAGTAAACTTGATTCAGATACAATCATAATACAATATTTTTATATGCTAGGAGGAATATAAGCATGGGAATGACAATGACACAGAAGATTCTTGCTGCACACGCAGGCCTTGACTCTGTTAGTGCAGGACAGCTCATTGAGGCTGATTTAGATCTTGTGCTTGGAAACGACATTACCTCACCTGTAGCGATTCATGAGATCGACAAGATGAAGGTAGAGGGAGTGTTTAATAAAGATAAAATCGCACTCGTTATGGATCACTTTGCACCCAACAAGGACATCAAGTCAGCAGAACACTGTAAATGTGTTCGCGAGTTTGCCTGCAAAAACGAGATTACAAATTACTTTGATGTAGGAAAAATGGGCATTGAGCATGCACTTTTACCTGAGCAGGGACTTACCGTGGCAGGTGATGTGATTATAGGAGCCGATTCACATACATGTACATACGGAGCTTTAGGAGCCTTCTCTACAGGTGTGGGAAGTACTGATATGGCAGCAGGAATGGCTACAGGCAAGGCTTGGTTTAAGGTACCTTCTGCTATCAAGTTCAATATCGTCGGAAAACCGGCTGAGTGGATCAGCGGCAAGGACGTCATCCTTCATATCATCGGTATGATTGGTGTGGACGGCGCACTTTATAAGTCAATGGAGTTTGTCGGAGATGGACTTAAATATCTTTCTATGGATGACAGATTTACTATCGCCAATATGGCAATTGAGGCCGGCGGCAAGAATGGTATCTTCCCTGTAGATGATCTCACAAGAGAGTACATGAAAGAGCATTCAAAGCGTCCGTTCACAGAGTATGAGGCTGATAGTGATGCAGAGTATGATGAGGAGTATACAATCGACCTTAGCACACTTAAGTCTACAGTTTCATTCCCACATTTGCCTGACAATACACGTACCATCGATGAGGTGGGTGATGTAAAGATTGACCAGGTAGTAATCGGCTCATGTACCAACGGCCGTATGGATGATCTGCGTATTGCAGCAAAGATTCTTGAGGGTAAAAAGGTTGCGGATGGTATCAGGGTTATCGTGATTCCTGCAACACAAAAGATTTATCTTCAGGCTATGGAAGAGGGACTTCTTAAGACATTTATCGAGGCTGGTGCCATTGTGAGCACACCTACCTGCGGACCATGTCTTGGCGGATACATGGGAGTGCTCGCTGAGGGTGAGAGATGCGTATCTACCACAAACCGTAACTTTGTCGGACGTATGGGTCATGTGGATTCTGAGGTTTATCTGGCAAGCCCTGCTGTTGCAGCTGCAAGTGCCATTACAGGTAAGATTTCAGGACCAAAGGATGTTATGTAAAGATTGGAGGAAGCACAATGAAAGCAGCACACGGTCGTGTATTTAAATATGGAGACAATGTCGATACAGATGTAATCATTCCTGCAAGATATCTGAATTCTTCTGATCCTAAGGAGCTTGCAACACACTGCATGGAGGATATCGATAAGGATTTTGTAAATAATGTAAAGGCCGGAGATATCATGGTAGCCAACAAGAACTTCGGCTGTGGTTCATCAAGAGAGCATGCACCGATTGCCATCAAGGCTGCCGGCGTAAGCTGTGTTATCGCAGAGACATTTGCAAGAATTTTCTACAGAAATGCAATCAATATAGGTCTTCCTATTATTGAGTGCCCTGAGGCAGCAAAGGCAATAAAAGCCGGTGATGAGGTGACAGTAGACTTTGATTCAGGTATCATCACAGATGAGACAACAGGAGAGAAGTTTAAGGGACAGGCCTTCCCACCGTTCATGCAGAAGATTATCGACTGCGAGGGACTTGTAAACTATATAAATCAGAAGTAATTATAAAAATTCCCGAGGTTATATAACCGCGGGAGTTTTTAGTACAATATTAAAAGTAATGGTAATATGCAAACTGTGGAATATGCGTTCTATAAATCAAATTGTTGCAGATACTGCAAATATTTATTGGAAACTGTCACAGAAGTGTAAATATCCGCGTATTCCTTGCCTGATATACTTTCGATATAGTTTTCGGGATAGTTTTTTTCTATGCCATGTGCATGAGCCATATCGACAGCTTTATTGTATGCAATAGCGGCCTTTTCGATTGTGTTGTAGGTTCCTATGACAAAATTACCGTTTATGTGTATGCGTGCTTTATATTTGTCGAGCCCTGCAGTTTTGACAATCTCTACACCATGGTATGGATTTAACAGCTTGATGTTTTCGTAGCGCATGTCGGTTGGATCGTTGTTTACAAATACATAGTCCCGTCCGCAAACAGCATGAGGCTGTATGCCATAGCGGCTAAGCAGGGTGACCTGCATGCCGTAGTCGTTGACGTACAGATGTCCCTGCCGCCTTAGTATGCGGTGCCCTGAGTAGTAGAACAGGTCATCTATATTAAATTTGAGTTCGCACGATATATCTATGAAATAGCTGAAATAATTTTTGTGCAGATATATGGGCGTCTTTATGTACATGCCGTTGTCCCGGTAGTTAATCAGTGTAACAATCTTGTCAAAGGATAGGGCATATGTGTGATAAAATGAGTCTTCAATGCTGTCATGACCATTTAGTATGGATGAGGCAGCAGAGTAGGCTCGGCCGGCCTTTTGTTCACTGTCGAAGCTTCCTAGGCTTATATGTTTATTTTTATAGGTGATACTGGAGCGGTAGTACAGTGTTTTGTCCTTTTTTGTTGCGGTGTAAACTCCTTGCAGCATAGATGTATTGTGTCCCTTTCACATATATTTTGTTATTGTTTGTTAAAACATTTATATAATTGTAGCATTTTTGTTATTGATTTGATATATGAAATTTATTATACTATAAAGGATAATAATTGTCTGCATATAGATGCAGCAATATGGATTTAGATTAGATAAGATAAAAAGAGAAATGAGGTAAAAAATGGATTTATTATATTCAAGCACAAGAAACAGTGAAAAGAAAATAACAGCTTCACAGGCTATCCTTAAGGGCCTTGCCGATGACGGAGGATTATTTGTACCTGAGAGCATTCCGGCACTTGATGTTTCTGTTGAGGAGCTTTCTAAGATGTCATACCAGCAGGTAGCATATGAGGTTATGAAGCTTTTCCTTACGGATTTCACAGAGGAAGAGCTTAAAAATTGTATCAACAGGGCATACGACAGCAAGTTTGATACTACTGAGATTGCACCGCTTAAGTTTGCTGACGGCGCTTACTACCTTGAGCTGTTCCATGGCTCCACAATAGCCTTCAAGGATATGGCATTATCCATTCTGCCTCATTTACTTATCACATCTGCAAAGAAAAACAATGTTAAAAACGAGATTGTCATCCTGACAGCCACATCAGGAGACACAGGAAAGGCAGCTATGGCAGGCTTTGCTGATGTTGAGGGGACACAGATTATCGTTTTCTATCCAAAGAATGGTGTCAGCCCGATTCAGGAGAAGCAGATGCTTACACAAAAGGGTGCCAATACTCATGTAGTGGGTATTCACGGCAACTTTGACCAGGCACAGTCAGTAGTAAAGGCTATGTTCAATGATAAGGCTCTTGCAGAGACGATGGATGCCGCAGGCTATCAGTTTTCATCCGCCAACTCAATCAATATAGGTCGCCTTGTACCACAGATTGTGTACTATGTATATGCTTACTCAAAGCTTTTTGCACAGGGAGTTGTCGCAAAGGATGAGAAGATAAATATCGTAGTTCCTACGGGAAACTTTGGAAATATACTTGCAGCGTTTTATGCAAAGAATATGGGACTTCCCGTTGCAAAGCTTATCTGCGCTTCAAACGAGAACAAGGTGCTTTACGATTTCTTCACAACAGGAGAGTATGATAAAAACAGAGAGTTTATCCTCACAAATTCACCATCCATGGATATTCTCATCTCTTCAAACCTTGAGAGACTCATTTACCGTATCGCAGGAAATGATGCAAATAAGAATGCTCAGCTTATGGCTTCGCTTGCTAAGGATGGCAAATACACTGTAACACCTGAGATGAAGGAAAAGCTTTCTGACTTCTATGGAAATTACACAAGTGAGAAGGAAACCGCTGAGGTTATCAAAAAGCTTTACGAGGATACAGGATACATTATTGATACTCATACAGCAGTTGCAGCAGGTGTATATAGCAAGTATAAGGATGCTACAGGTGATACAGCCACAAAGACTGTTATCGCATCTACAGCAAGTCCATTCAAATTCACAAGAAGTGTGATGGATGCAATTGATCCTAAGTACGATTCAATGACAGACTTTGAGCTTGTAGATGAGCTTTCAAAGCTTGGCAACGTTAAGGTACCAAATGCCATTGAGGAAATCAGGGATGCAAAGATTCTTCACAACACAGTCTGTGATGTGGATCAGATGGAAAACACTGTTAAGAAAATGCTCGGTGTGCAGTAATAATATAATGTTACCTTTTGCCCATTTAATCATATAATTGTAATTTGTTTGATATACAATTATATATAGCGCAACATAAAAGAACATCTGCTGATTGCAGATGTTCTTTTTGTGCTCTAATTATAGAGTAAATAATTATCAGATTACTGAAATTGCCTTGCAGAGATATTAGAATTCAATAATAAAGTGAATGGCTCCGAAAGGGTATAACAGCTTGAGCTTGCAGGCTTTATTGAAGCTACGTGTCTGTCCATCAAAATGCTCAGGTGCAGTGAGAGTAAGCTCAAGTGCCTGATCATTTGAACAGTTGACCAGAAACAGTCCATTGTTCAGGTTCAGGAAATCATCGAGAGATGCCTGTACATACTCGTCGTATACTGAAAATGATTCATTTACATAGCGTGATGCAAAATTGATGGCTGTTGTCTGACTCATGCCTATGTATGTAGATATGGCATAGCTGCCCTCGATGTCCTGACGTACCATGCAGTCCGCACTAAAGCTGTCACATATCTCGGCAGAGAGCGGAGTGTAGTCATCACCGACAAATCGGATAAAGCTGTTAAACAAAAGCTCAAGATACATAATGTCAATGGCAGAAGGATCTATGCCTGTATTGGCAAAAAAATGACCTATCAGATGATTTATACTGTCCTTATCCTCGAGTACCATGTCAAGATCGGAAATAGCATTTTCACTGCGGTAATCATGTATACTCTTTTCGAGAGTGGTATTGTCAATTATGCCTTTGTCTAAAAGAATCTGTCCTAAAAGAAGAAAGTCAGGGCTTTGGATGCTTAAGAGCTCCTTTACCTGCTCGTCTGTCAGATAGCCCATTTCTATTGTAAGCTCACCAAACTTCTTGTCCTGATGGGTCTGCTCGACTATTACTGAATCAACCTCGGCAGCTGTCATAAGCCTGAGTGGATGGCAAGAGTACCGAGCTTTGCGTGCTTTTGAGCTTTTTCTTTGAGTGCGTCAAAAAGCTGCTCATTAGTGATATACCCCTTTGATAGGAGAAAATTGCCAAAAAATTGAGTATACATATTAATTTCCTCCTATGTGCTTCTTAATCAGGCTTATGACTGATCCTTGTCGATTGGTTTCTGAATGAAGTCACATGCTCCGGCAGCAAGAGCCTTTTTAAGCTCGGACTGTGTGCCGACAGATGATGCAACGAAGATGGTAGCACTGCTGTCATACTCCATAATTTCTGAGATAGCGGCATTTCCGTCCTTTACTGGCATTACAATGTCTATAAATGTGAGATTTGGCTTATGCTCCTTGTACATATCAATGGCGAGCTGTCCGTTTGCCGCTCAATGATAGTCGGTGAACCAATGGAATTGATTATGTCCTTCATCTGTTTTCTTGCGAGAATCGAATCATCGCATATAAGTATTTTTAAATCGTCAAGTTGCATTTTAAAACTCCTTCCCCTTGAAAATATAAATATATTTTACTACATTAATAATAGAAATTCAAGAAATAGTTGGGACTTATTTACCATTTATTTTTTCCTTACATGAGGTTATACTAATTTTGGTGATTTTACATATTTTTTCTATATATAAGATCCGTGATAACTATTTAGGAATAATAAATAAAAATACAGGAGAAAGAATCATGAACTATTTTATTATAATAGATGCGGTCACGCTGATACTGGGAATTTACATAATATTTGTGTCACTACGAATGAAGAAAAGCGGCAAAATTGAAAGTACCTTTGTGGCTGAGGATGAGATGAAAAAAATAAAGGATACGGCCGGATATATAGCTTATATTTATCCAAAGTCACTTGTATTCGGCATTGTGATTTTTGTTATCAGTATAGTTGCGATAGTTTCGGATTGCCTCAAAAAGATACCGTACTGGTCATATGTGGAGATGATTATATTCGTCGCAGTAATTATCTGGTTTTCAAATATGTTACGAAATGCCAGAGAAAAATTTGTTAAATTCTAACATGAATTTTGCATTGCAACATGAGACATAATAAAGTATAATGAATTTACAAAGATACCTGAGATGTTCGACAACCCTGTGTATTTAGAACCTACATTTACTTTAAACGGGATTCCTATATGAGCTGTTGGATGTCAGGCCGTCATTATGCAGCGGAAGGCAGAAGGCAGACTGCGGTTACCCACTAGCAAGAGCGCTAGGAGTCTAAATTACAGGACCGGCATTTTGGGTTCTTACAAAAGAATAATAATGTACAAAAGAACTCCGGACGCACAAAAGATTTATGAGATACAAAAGATTTTTAAAGCACAAAGGATTCTTAAGTACAGATGATAAAGGGAGCTGTTTTTGCAGCTCCCATTTTTTGAGCAGTAACCACTATTTGGGTGTTAAGGAGAACAGAAATTTGGCAAATAGAAGACGAAGACGGCAAAAGCCGAATCAGATGGTCTGGATAATGCTTGCGATAACCATGGTATGCGTGGTTATTGTTTTTGCGATTGTTATGGCGCAAAAGGAAAAAGGGACACTTGTAAAACAGGCGAAGGCAGTGACGAAGGATATGGTGTATGAGAATGCATATATTGTGTCAAATGACGATGGAAGGCTGATTTTCATATGTGATGGAGAGCTTTACAGGGCTAAGGGAACCATGGAGGAGAGCTTTACAGGGGTCTGTGATATTGAAATCAGTGGCTCTAAGGTCAAAAAGATACAGGTAAAACCGGATGATATATCAGGTGTGATGCTGTCATACGGAGACGGTACCATGCAGATTGCAGGGCAGGGTGACATTCCAATGCAGTCAAGCGAGCTGCCTGTGTATGATGAGACAGGAACAGCGCCTAAGGAAATTGCGGTTTCTGACCTGATAATCGGAAGTGAAACACTTTCCTACATACTTGATTCCGGCAGGATATGTGCCATCGTCAGAAGACAGGCACCAGACCTTACATACATAAGGGTGCTTATAAAAAACGATGGAAAGGATGAGTTTCCCACAATTGCAGCAGGTGCAGCGTCTAACCTTTATGTGGATGATGCCGACTGTGGCAGCAATGCTATTGATGATGTGGGAGCATATATGGCAAACGTACAGAAAAGTAAGATAAAGGTGAGCTCAGCGGACAATTATGTCAGCATAAACGGTAAGGGCTATCCGGGCTCATTTGAGTTTATCGGGACAGATGCAGGTATTGTGGCGGTGAATACAGTCGATGTGGAGACATATGTGCGCTATGTGCTGCCGTCGGAGATGCCGTCTACATTTGATGCAGAGGCGCTTAAGGCTCAGGCTGTTTGCGCAAGAACCTTTGTATATTCACAGATGAAAAATACACAGTATGCGCTATACGGAGCAAATATTGACAATACCACGGCTTTTCAGGTCTATAACGCTTCAGAAACAAAGCAGTCGACCGATGAGGCTGTAAAAGCTACAGCAGGACAGGTTGTCTCATGTGGAGGAAGCTTAATAACATGCTATTATTTTTCTACGTCTGCCGGAAAAACCGAGGATATGGAGGTATGGTCTTCGAGTACACCGGATTTCATACACAAGGTGGAGTCGGTGGATGACAATTCGCCATACTACAGATGGACCTCGGAGCTTGATTTATCGGCATACAATGATCCTCAGTACGGCACAGCAACAGGTATTTCTGTCGATAAGACGTCGGATGTTGGTTATGTACTTTCGCTCACAATAAATTATGGAAACAAATCGCAGACCTTTACGGCGGAGAATGATATAAGAAAGGCGTTAGGGCATTATCAGAAAAAAGTTACATTAAACGATGGCTCTGTGAGGGAGAATATGTCGATGATACCAAGCGCCTGCTTTAGTGTGAGTGCCGGTGCAAATGGTCACTATACACTGTCCGGCGGAGGCTTCGGCCATGGAATAGGCTTCAGCCAGTATGGGGCAGACAAGCTGGCAAAGGCAGGAAGCAGCTATAAGGATATAATCGGATATTATTATAAGGATGTGACAGTGGTGGATATAAGCAGTGTACGTAGTGAGCAGTGATATGCCTACAAAAAATTGATAGCATGGATAGTAGAAATGTGGTAATATCGAAGTGCTTAGATACATGACTATGTGTGTGATAGTAAGATACATTGTAATTATTTCGTAAGAAAACAAGAGGATTTGACAATGAATTTACCGATAGAGTTTGAAAAAAAGATGAAGGCCTTTCTGGGTGATGAGTGGGATGATTTCTTATACAGCTATGACAATAACAGATTTCAGGCCCTCAGATTTAATACATTAAAGGTACAAAGTCCGGAAGAAAGAATGCGGATATTGAAAACACTTAAAATATCCTCAGATAAAAAGGTTTCGTGGGCAAATGAGGCATATTACTTTGATGAGAATGTGCGTCCGGGAAAGCATCCGTATCATGAGATGGGGCTTTACTACATACAGGAGCCAAGTGCCATGTCGGCGGCTGCACTTTTAGCTCCAAAGCCGGGGATGAGAGTGCTTGACCTGTGTGCGGCACCCGGTGGAAAGAGCACACAGCTTGCCACATATTTAGGAGACAGCGGACTTTTGGTATCAAATGAGATTAACACACAAAGAAGCCGGATTTTGTCGCAGAATATAGAGCGTATGGGAATCAAAAATGCGATTGTGACAAATGAGGACAGCTTTGTGCTTGCTTCACATTTCCCAGGCTTTTTTAATGCTATACAGGTGGATGCACCTTGCTCAGGAGAGGGAATGTTTCGAAAGCTGCCTGAGGCAATAGAGCAGTGGAGCATGGAAAATGTGGCAATCTGTGCGGCAAGGCAGAAGGAAATACTGGATAATGCTGCGGTGATGCTTAAGCCGGGAGGTACGATAGTGTACAGCACCTGCACCTTCTCGAAGGAAGAAAATGAGGATGTAATTGAGTATTTTTTGGAGAGACATCCTGATTTTACACTTGAAGAAATGGAGCGCTTCTGGCCGCATAAGGTGGACGGAGAGGGACATTTTGTGGCAAAGCTTGTGAGAAGAGGCTGTGTGGACACAGACCTTAAAGCTGACAGGAAAACCAAAAAGAACAAAAATAGTAAGAACAGGAAAAATGAAACAAAGCCGGCTCTCACAAAAGAAAATATGAAGCTTCTCTCAGAGTTTCTTGATGAGACCATATCAGAGGATATGGCAGCATGGATAAAAAACTCAAGGCTTGTCATGTTTGGGGAGCAGCTCTACAGGCTGCCTGATATGGAAGTTGATATTAAAGGGCTTAAGGTGCAGCGAGCAGGGCTTCATATAGGAGAGTTTAAAAAACAGCGCTTTGAGCCGTCGCATTCGCTTGCACTTGCGCTTAAGCTAAGTGAGGCTAAAAACGTAGTAAAGCTTACCTGGGATGATCCGCAGACAACAGGCTTTTTCAATGGTCAGTCAGTTATGTTATCTGATGAGCAGACCGCTGAATGTAAAAAGGGCTGGGCACTTGTATGTGTAGATGGATATCCGGCCGGCTGGGGCAAGGTGAATGGTGCACAGGTTAAAAACCATTATCCTAAAGGGCTTAGAAATAAAATATAAAGAAAATAGAAAAATTTTTACTTGCAAAATATAGAGATTGTGCTAAAATGACTTATGTGTTATTAAGAAATAAGCATTTGCGATATATATGTCGCAGCTATATATAATAAAAGCAATGAAGGTGCATAGTAGATTATAGTACTTTGACCAGAGAGAGATTGTCATCGGCTGAAAGCAGTCTTACAAAAAGGCTATTGATTGAAGTTCACACTGAAGCTGCATGGATGAAGCACAGTAGTTCATGACGTGTTATGTACGTTACACATATCAATGAGAGTCCATTGCATATTTCTTCAATGGAAATCAGGGTGGTATCGCGGAATTTTCGTCCCTGCATGGTTTAATAGCCATGCAGGGGCGTTTTTATAGCATAAACGGCGAATTCAAGCTTGAAGTTACGAGTTTATGTAAATTAAGAAAAATATTATGAGGTGAAATTCGATGAGAGACAAAATTCAACAGATCAGAGAAAAAGCACTTGCTGAAATTGATAAGGCTGACGGTCTTGAAAAATTAAATGATGTGCGTGCTGCAATTCTTGGAAAGAAGGGTGAGCTCACAGCAGTCTTAAAGGGCATGAAGGATGTTGCTCCTGATGAGAGACCAAAGGTAGGTCAGTGGGTCAATGAGACACGTGAGGCAGTTGAGAAGCTTCTTGATGAGAAGGTTAAGAAATTTGAGGCAGAGGCACTTAAGCGCAAGTATGAGAGCGAGAAAATAGATGTCACTATGCCTGCAAAGAGAAGCAAAAAGGGTAATCTTCATCCTGTAACACAGGTAAAGGACCAGCTCTCAGAGATTTTCACATCTATGGGCTTTGAGGTTTACGAGGGTACAGAAATCGAGAATGATTACTATAATTTTACAGCTTTAAATACTCCAAAGGATCATCCGGCCCGTGATATGCAGGATACATTCTACTTATCACCTGAGTTCTTACTGCGTACACAGACCTCAGCAGGACAGATTCACGTTATGGAAGCAAAGAAGCCACCTATCAAGGTTGTTTCACCGGGTAAGGTTTTCCGTTCGGATGATGATGCGACACATTCTCCTATGTTCACACAGATGGAGGGACTAGTGGTAGATAAGGGCATCACACTCTGCGATTTAAAGGGTATGCTTGACCAGCTTGTAAAGAAGATGTTCGGAAAGAATGTCACAACACGTCTTCGTCCTTCATACTTCCCTTTTACAGAGCCGTCTGTAGAGGTTGATGTAAGTTGCTTCCAGTGCCACGGCAAGGGCTGCTCTTTGTGCAAGGGCACAGGCTGGATTGAGGTGCTTGGTGCAGGCGTAGTAAATAAAAAGGTGCTTGAGGGCTGTGGCATAGACACAAACGAGTACAGTGGTTTTGCATTTGGTATCGGTCTTGAGCGTATAGCAATGCTCAAATACGGAATTAACAACATCAAGCTTTTATTCGAGTCAGACCTTAGGGTATTAGACCAGATTGATGACAACTAGATTCATTTTTCTTGAATATATAACAGGAGGCAAAAATTATGTTAACACCACTTAGCTGGTTAAAAGATTATGTAGATATAGATGTAACACCAAAGGAGTTAGAGGAAAAATTATTCTCATGTGGTTTCGAGGTTGAGGAATCATATGAGGTGGGAAAGGATATCTCAAACGTAGTAGTCGGTCTTGTAGAAAAATGTGAGCCGATTCCGGAGACACACCTGAGTCTGTGTCAGGTAAATGCCGGAGCACATGGCACATTCCAGATCTGCTGTGGAGCGGACAATGTAAAGGCAGGGGCAAATATCCTCTCGCACTTATCGGTGCCACAGTATATGCCACAGCAAAGGATCACGTTACAATAGAGGGCGTGATGGAGATAAAGCAGGGCAAGCTGCGTGGATATGATTCATATGGAATGTTATGCTCAGGCGTAGAGCTTGGCTTAAATGAAGACCTCTATCCGGGTGCAGGCTACAACGGACTTTTGGTTTTACCTGAGGATGCTAAGGCGGGAGATGATGTAAAACCTATCCTCGGCCTTGATGACTGGATTTTTGATATTGCAATCACAGCAAACAGACCTGACTGCCAGTGTATATATGGCATGGCAAGAGAGGTTGCTGCTGTTTTGGGAAAAGAGCTTAAGGAGCCTGCACTTGACTATACTGCTGATGATGTGAAGAAGGAAAACTTCAAGGTTTCTGTCCTGGCACAGGACATCTGCCTCGCTACACAGCTCACTATGTGCATGATGTAAAAATCTCCGAGTCACCTGCATGGATGAGAAAACGTCTTGCACTTGTCGGAATAAGCTCTATTTCAAATGTGGTAGACATCACTAACTTTGTTTTAAAAGAGCTCGGACAGCCAATGCATGCTTTTGATTATTCATACCTTGAGGGAGATGAGATTGTAGTAAGACGTGCAAACGATGGAGAGAAAATTGTCACACTTGATGAGAAGGAATTTGAGTTAAACAGCAATAACCTCGTTATCTGTGATGGAAAGAAGGCAGTTGCGCTCGCCGGTATCATGGGCGGCTTAAACTCTGAGATTAACGACGGAACCACAGAGGTGATGTTTGAGTCTGCAAAATTTGCAAGAGACAATATCCGAAAGAGCTCACGTGCGTTGGGACAGTCATCTGATTCGAGTGCACTTTACTCAAAGGGCGTAAACGAGTACACAACAGCGATGGCTATGAAGAGAGCGCTTCACCTGATGGAGGAGCTTGACTGTGGTAAGGTTTCTTCAACTCACGTTGAGGTGACTACTGGAAACTCACTTGAGCCAAAAGAGATGAAGGTTTCTATTGCAAAGGTAAACGGTGTGCTTGGAATAGAGGTTCCTACAGAGGATATCGTGAGAATACTCACAAATTTAGGCTTTGCACCGGTTGTAAGCGGCGATGAGCTGACACTCATGATTCCTGCATACCGTGAGGATATGGAGGATTATCCGGATGTGGCCGAGGAGGTTATCCGTATGTATGGCTATGACCATGTCATTCCTGCATTCATGCCTACGGCACAGGTTACACTCGGAGGACTCAACCTTAGACAGCAGACAGAGCGCAAGATAAAAGAGGTGCTCTGTGCAGCAGGCGCGTATGAGGGAATACATTACTCATTCTTCTCACCTGCTGATCTTGATTTGCTCAGATTCCCGGAAGATGCACCTGAAAGACATGCTATCAGGCTTATAAACCAATCAATGTTGACCTCTCGCTTATGAGAACAACACTTGCTTCTGAGATGCTTTATGCCATAGCAAGAAACCAGAAGAAGGGTATCCTGGAGGGAAGAATCTTTGAGCTTGGAAATATCTTTATCGCAAAGGAGCTTCCGCTTACAGAGTATCCGGATGAGAGAGAGACACTTTGCGCAGGCGTATTCGGTGAGGATGAATCGTTCTTTACTATAAAGGGACTGGCTGAGACTGTAGCAGATGCGCTTGATGTGAAGTTTACATACAAGCCGGCTCAAAAGCCATTCCTTCATCCGTATCAGACCGCAGAGGTATTCTGTGACGGTCAAAAGGTCGGATATCTCGGTCAGGTAAGATATGAGATATGCGATGAGCTTGACATGAGAGTACCGGCATATGTGATGGAGCTTGATTTAAGAGTTCTTTCACAGTGGTATGGAAAGGACAGAGTATTTACTCCAATCTCAAAATTTGATGATGAGAAGAGAGATTTTGCTTTTGTTGTGGACAAGGATATCACATGTGAGCAGATTGAAAACGGTATCAGGGAAGCCTGTGATTATGTCTCAGATGTTACACTGTTTGATGTTTACGAGGGTGTACAGCTTCCTCCGAATAAGAAGAGCATGGCGTACAGTGTAGTATTTACACCAAAGGATGAGGAGCTTAAGACTAAGAAGGTCGAGGGCTTTGTAAAGGATATACTTGCTCATCTTAAAGAGACTGCAGGTATCACACTTCGTGGTTAGACGTTAGTATAGTGTTAGGAATAGGAAAATTATGGACGTAAAAGATTTTGATTATGATCTTCCGGAGGAGCTAATAGCACAGGATCCTCTGGAGGACCGCTCTAGCTCAAGACTCATGGTGCTTGACAAGAAGACAGGAGAAGTCAGCCATCATGTGTTCAAGGAGATTGTTAAATATTTAAGACCGGGCGACTGCCTTGTGCTCAACAATACAAAGGTAATTCCTGCACGTCTTTTTGGCGTGAAGGAAGGCACTATGGCAAAGATAGAGATACTTCTTCTAAAGCGCAGACAAAATGACGTATGGGAGACTCTTGTAAAGCCGGGTAAAAAGGCAAAGCCGGGCACAAAGATTATATTTGGTGACGGACTTTTAACAGGTGAAGTAATAGATGTGGTTGATGATGGAAACAGGCTGATTCAGTTCAGTTATGAGGGTATTTTTGAGGAGATACTTGATAAGCTCGGACAGATGCCGCTACCTCCGTATATCACACATCAGCTAAAGGACAAGAACCGCTACCAGACAGTATATGCAAAGTATGATGGCTCGGCCGCTGCGCCTACTGCAGGACTGCATTTCACAAAGGAACTTTTACAGCAGGTAAAAGATAAGGGCGTAGATATTGCAGAGGTGACTTTACATGTGGGGCTTGGCACGTTTAGACCGGTAAAGGTGGATAATGTGCTTGATCACCATATGCATTCTGAGTTTTACATGGTGTCACAGGAGGCTGCAGACAAGATTAATAATGCAAAGAAAAATGGCGGCAGAATAATATCTGTCGGCACTACAAGCACCCGTACCTTAGAGGCAGCATCCGATGAAAACGGCATGCTAAAAGAGTGCAGCGGATGGACGGATATCTTTATTTATCCGGGATACAGCTTTAAGGTGATTGACTGTCTGATTACCAATTTCCATCTGCCGCAGTCTACACTTGTCATGCTTGTGTCAGCATTAGCAGGCAGAGAGCATGTCCTCAATGCATACAAAGAGGCTGTAGAGGAAAGATACAGGTTTTTCAGCTTTGGTGATGCGATGTTTATAACGAACGATATGCATATGGACGATGAGGCAGCTGAATAAATTTTACTTGTAAAAATCAGTCATATATACTAATATGTTGTTTGAGGGTAATTTGTTCCCTTAGTCAATAATATAATAGATGGGGTAAAGTGAATGGAAGAAAAGAGAAGACATAAAAGACTTGACATTGATGTATCGGTACAGTTAGAGCGGCTGGATGAGGACGGAGTGACAACACTTAAGTATTGTCATGTAGATGTCACAGATATTTCCAGAAGCGGTATCGGATTTAATGCAAAGGTACCTCTTGATATACATACATATTATGACACCAAGATCCAAATTTGGACCAAGGAGGTTGTGGATGCGGTTGTCGAGATTGTACGAAGAACAGACAGTGAAGAAGGAGTATATCACTATGGTGCTGTGTTTATCGGTATGACAGACACTGATGCACTCAAGATTGATATTTATCAGATTTTCAATGATTTATAAAGTAAAAAAAGTAAATCATCCACATGATATAGTAACCAGTGTACCTGGCTCAAAGAGTATCACAAACAGGGCCTTTTAATTGCTGCACTCGCAAGCGGACGCAGCGTTTTAAAAGGGTGTCTTTTTAGTGATGATTCGAGACATTTTATAGATGCACTGATTCGTCTTGGATTTCCGGTTTTGGTGGATGAGGATAAAAGAGAAATAACAATAACAGGCTTTGGAGGCAGGATACCAAAGAATGAAGCTGAGATAGATGTGGGAAGTGCAGGTACCGCTGCACGTTTTCTTACAGCTCTTCTTGGACTGTCAAAGGGCAGATACCATATAGTGTCTTCTGAGCAGATGAAGAAGCGTCCTATGAAGGATCTGCTTGTATCGCTTGAAAAGCTGGGTGCCCATATTGAGTATGATGAGAACGAATATCATTTTCCTTTTACCATCGGAAATACAGGGGAGTATGCTGATACTGTTGATATAAACGTAGACAAGAGCAGCCAGTTTTTGAGTGCCCTTCTTATCTCGGCTATAGTGATGGAAAAGAACTTTACGATTAATGTCACAGGAACGCATGGTATGGCATATGTTGAGATGACGCGTCTTATGATGAAGCAGTTTGGGCTTGATGTTATGCAGGACAAAAAGAATAACAGCTTTATTATCCCTAAGAAAGCGGCGTATGAAGCTTAGACTATGATATAGAGCCGGATGTGTCGGCTGCATGCTATTTTTATGCAATGAGCCCGCTTTTACATGTTAAGTCAAAGGTGATGGGGGTGCACCAGAACAGCTTGCAGGGAGATGTGGCATTTCTTGATGTGCTTGCGGATATGGGCTGCACAATTTCCGACGAGGCAGACGGCATAGTGTGTATGCCACCAAAGAATGCTCATATACATGGCGGAAGCTGGGATTTGTCAACATTCTCAGACCAGGCGCTGACACTTGCTGCGATTGCACCGTTTGCAAAGGAGCCTGTAGGGATAGAAGGCATTTCGCATATCCGTCTGCAGGAGTGTGACAGGATAAACGCCATCGAGGAAAACCTGACGGAATTAGGTGTGAGGGTTGAAGAAATTGAAAATGGCTTAAGGATTTATCCGGCAGAGTGTATTAAGCCTTGTAAAATTAAAACGTATGACGATCATCGCGTAGCCATGTCATTTACTTTGCCGGGGCTTAAGGCAGAGGGTGTTGAGATAATAGACCCTTATTGCTGCCGCAAGACCTTTGAGAATTTCTATGAGGTACTTGAGGAGAGCGTATATTAATAAAGTGTTATTGGTTTTTTGCTTATTTGTAAACAGTGCTGCATTGGACGGTATAAAAAGAGCCGTAAAACGAATCAAATTCGTTTTACGGCTCTTTGTTTTTGGGATTAAAACCATATAACAGGATAAATCATCTGCGGTGAATAGTATAGTTTCTTTCTTTAAGTACGCTGATAGCTGATTCAAGAGCATCTTCGTCATAGAACTCTATGCGCAGTACACCCTCCTCAAACTCACGGTTGTTTATGATGCCGATATTCTTGATGTTGATGCTGTTGAAGGCTAAAAGGCTTGCAAGCACTGCAATACCGCCTGCCTCATCGGCAATATCGACAAATATCTCGTGGAAATCCTTGCGGATTTTGGCACCGGGCAGTGTGAGTGAATCCCTGTAATTCTTTGAATCCTGGAAATAATCAATCATCTTTTGAGAACTGCCCTCTGCAATTATTTCGCGAAGCTTATGGAAATTGGCTTCATACTGGTCCATGAGTGAGAGCAGCTGTGTTTTGTTGGACTCACATATGTTTTCCCACATGACAGGGGAGCTTGCGGCGATACGTGTCACATCGCGGAACTCCGGCAACGATAGTTTCATGGTCTCTTTTTCGGAATCAATATGCTCAATCAGATTGACAAGAGAGTATGCAATCATATGTGGCAGGTGGCTGATGGCTGCGGTAGCATGATCGTGCTCCCTGTAGTCTAAAATGAGAGCTATTGAGCCCAGTGAAAGTACAAACTGTTTGAAATCATTCTGATTTTCTTCAGTAGTTGCAGCAGTAGGAGTGATAATATAGTAGGCGTTCTCCAAAAGCTGCTTGTCTGAATTGAGTATGCCTGTTTTTTCAGAGCCGGTCATAGGATGACCGCCGATAAAATTGCGCTCAAGGCCAAGCTCTATAACCTTTTCGTGAATCTGGGTTTTGGTGCTGCCTACATCTGTGATGATACAGTCATCCTTTATTATATCCTTAAGCTGTGTGAGGTATTCGATATTTTTGTTTACCGGTGCACACAGAAAGATTACGTCGCAGTCTTTAAAAGAGTTAAGCTCTAAAAGCTCATTATTATCTATCAGGCCAAGCCCAAAGGCATCATCTATGGTCTTTTGATGCCCTGCTGTTGCGATAATTGAGACCTTTGGATTATTTTCTTTCATTTTTCTGGCTATAGAGCCGCCAATCAGACCGAGCCCTATAAAGCCAACTTATCAAAATGCATTTATGTGTATCTCCTAATTCTTTATTGTAACTATTCAGAATCACCACACGCACATTCTCAAAATCGCACTATAGTGGTTCGGAATATTTACAATATATTATATCCAATTTAACACTATAAAGCAATAAATTATTGGCATATTTATTCCAATATAACAATAAAAAAATAATCGTCAGATTGCATAAAAGTGTTGTAAATTATATAAAATATTAGTACAATGTTTACATACTATAATAATGTCAGGGAGGTACTTGAAATGAATGTTTACACTACTGAGAAGATTCGAAACGTCGTGCTTTTAGGCCATAGCGGCTGTGGCAAGACATCACTCGTGGAAGCTATGGCATATCTGGCAGGACAGACCACCAGAATGGGCACTGTAGCGGATGGCAGCACTATCAGCGATTTTGACAAAGAAGAGATAAAGCGTCAGTTCTCTATACATACATCGGTTGTACCGATAGAGTGGGATAATGTCAAAATAAATATTCTCGATACTCCTGGTTTTTTTGATTTTGTGGGAGAGGTTGAAGAAGCTGTATCGGCTGCAGATGCTGCAATCATCGTGGTTTCAGGCAAGGCAGGCATACAGACAGGCACAAAAAGAGCATGGGAGATATGCGAGAAATACAAGCTGCCGAGGATGATTTTCGTGACGGACATGGATATCGACAATGCAAGCTTCAAGGATGTGGTATTAAAGCTGCAGGAGCTTTACGGCAAGAAAATAGCTCCATTTCATCTGCCGATCAGAGAGAATGAGAAGTTTGTGGGCTATGTCAATGTCATCCAGCAGAGGGCAAAGAGATGGAATGAAAGCGGAGGCGTGGATAAGTTTGATGTGCCTGAGTACTCAAAGGAGAACCTGGGAATATGTCGTGAGGCTTTAGTTGAAGCTGTAGCTGAGACAAGTGAGGAGTTCATGGACAGATATTTCGGCGGAGAGGAGTTTTCTGATGATGAAATCAGGGCTGCGCTTCGTGCAAACGTGCTTGAGGGCTCTATTGTACCGGTGCTCATGGGCTCAAATATTCTCGCAAGAGGCATGTATACACTTATGGCTGATATTGTGAAATACCTGCCAAGTCCTGAGAAGAGAAGCTGTACCGGTATTAACACCAAGACAAATGAGGTGTATAATGCTGATTATGATTTTGCAAAATCAAAGAGCGCTTATGTGTTCAAGTCTATAGTTGACCCATACATCGGTAAGTATTCACTGATCAAGGTTAATTCGGGCGTACTAAAGACAGATGATGTGCTTTACAATTATCACAGGGACTGCGATGAAAAAATCGGAAAGCTCTATGTGATGAGAGGCAGTAAGGTGGAGGAAGTGAAGGAGCTTCATGCAGGTGATATCGGAGCGCTTGCAAAGCTTGCAAAGACTCTTACGACAGATTCACTTTCCACCAGAAATATGCCGGTTACATATCTTAGAACAAGTATATCAAAGCCGTATGTGGCAATGCGCTACAAGGCAAAGAAAAAGGGCGATGAGGACAAGATTTCCCAGTCTTTACAGAAACTGTTAATGGAGGATCTGACATTAAACAGTGTAAATGACAGTGAAAATGGACAGACTGTACTATATGGTATCGGTGATATGCAGCTTGAGGTAGTGGCAAGTGAGCTTCTTGAAAAGTACAAGGTGGAGATAGAGCTTATGCGTCCAAAGGTAGCCTTTAAGGAAACTATCAGGAAAAAATCTGACGTAGAGTACAAGTACAAGAAGCAGTCGGGCGGACACGGACAGTACGGACATGTCAAGATGACCTTTGAGCCGTCTGGTGATATGGATACGCCATATGTATTTGAGCAGACGGTTGTAGGAGGAGCTGTACCGAAGAACTTCTTCCCGGCTGTTGAAAAGGGTATTGCAGAGTCCGTGAAAAAGGGACCTCTTGCAGCTTATCCTGTGACGGGTATAAAGGCTGTGCTGTATGACGGCTCTTATCATCCGGTTGATTCATCTGAGATGGCCTTTAAGGTGGCAACGCAGCAGGCCTTTAAAAAGGGTATTATGGAGGCAAAGCCGGTGCTTCTTGAGCCGATTGCCACTCTTAAGGTAGTGGTGCCTGAGGGCTATACAGGTGATGTGATGGGGGAGCTTAACAAGAGACGTGCGCGAGTGATGGGCATGAACCCGACAGACAATGGATATCAGGAGATAGTTGCGGATATTCCTTATCTGGAGCTTTATGGATACAATGCCACACTTCGCTCAATGACGAGTGGAAGCGGCACATTCTCATATGAGTTTGCCAGATATGAGCAGGCACCGGATGATGTGGCTGCAAAACAGATAGAAGAAAGGGCAAGCAAGCTTGTTGAAGTTGAAGAGTAGAATAGCATTAATTATATTACTTACATTGATTTTTACCAATACTCATGTGTTTGCATCGGAGATAAAAGAGGCAGAAGCTGCCTCTTTTGCTTCCGGGCCATCACTAAATACACTGGTTGACAATATGTCAGAAAGTGATGGTGTTTCATATATTTACTATAATCTGGGCGGTGCGGCAAACAATATCAATAATTGTGGATACATCACACCAAAGCAGAAATTCATGGGACTAAGAGAACCACACAAATACGGTTATAAATTTGATGGCTGGTATCTGGATGAGCATTTTTCAAAAAAAGGCGGATGTTCTGACCTACGAAAAAGCAAATGGATATGTGGTATATGCCAAATGGGTCAGGACGATTAACAATGAATACAGCGTAGAGCATTACAATTACAGGAGTAATAAAAAAGCGCATACACTGGCGCTTAAGGATTGCGATTACGATTTTATAGATGAAATAGATATTCCGGGCATGCCGGAGACGAAGGAAAATGATTTTCTCAATAATTATATTTTCAGTGAGGCACAGTGTCCTCAGGGAATTTGTATCACGGATGAATACGTGCTTATCACAAGCTATTCTGATGACAAGGGCTCACTCGGGGAGCTTATGGTATTTGACAGGGAGGACGGAGAGTACCTTGTGACACTTGGCATGGATGCAAACAGTCACCTGGGAGGAATTGCCTTTGACGGGGAAAATGTATGGGTGTGCAATTCCTACGACACAACTGTGGAGCGCATCTCGTATGATTTTCTCTCTCTAATGGCCACTGCGAATTCCAAGCAGGTCATCGATGCGACAGGTGTGGTAGATGTGTTTGATGTGGGAAACAAGCCGTCGTGCATAACATACTATGGAGGCAGGCTGTGGATAGCCACTCACAATATCCTTTTTAGGTCAAAGATGGTAGCATATTATTATGACAAAAAGGACGACAGGCTCACAAGCCTGAGCACATATACGATACCTGCCAGAGTGCAGGGCGTTACATTTGATGCCTCAGGAAAGGTATATCTGAGCACCTCCTATGGCAGGAATGAGTCATCGTATATCAAGTGCTACAAATCACTCATAGCTCTGTCGTCAAGGCCAAACAGACCCGACATCACAATAGAGATGCCGCCGGCTCAGAGGAGCTTGACAGTGTGGATAAAAGATTGTATGTCATTTTTGAATCTGCGGGGGAGAAGTACCTTGAGGGCACGGATGGCAAGGGAAACTCGCCTGCACCGATAGACAAGATACTTCGCATAAATACAGATTCATTTAAAAATTAAACTATAACATTTTTAAAAGCTTTTCAACCTGCCTGCGGTTTTTCTCAGGCAGGTTTTTGCTTAGCTCAGTGCACATGGAATAGACCTCTTCTTTGGTAAATTCTATGCCGTTACGCTTTGCCTCCTTAATACTTTCCATGAGAAAAGGCATGGCGCTCGTTGTATCTTTCGGTTTTTCCTTTTGTGCAAAATTATTTAAAAATTCCTGCTTTGTCATAAATCTCCCTATTGTCCAAAACTGAAAAAATATTTAATAGATTGTCTATCGTATCCTGTTCACTTTTACTGCAGTATTTCTTTAAGGCATTGAGCATGGAAAGCCTTCTGTCTGACATACTTTCAGTCTCCGCAACAGATAGTGCAGGTGCACAATCTATCATTCTCATTGAATTCATAAGTGATATGTAGTGAACCATAAGAGTCATCTGCTTTTGTGAGTCATGCGGCATATATGGATTATGGTTTTAAGCATCTGAAGCTCCCTTGTCTGGGTTATTTCATCGAATGGTGTAAACAGGCTGTTCTCGTCCATAAAAATCCTTTAAAATATATTTCTATATAATATGTCACCTGATTCACATTATGCATGTTTACAGCATATATTATTAAAAAAAAGATATATGCTTATCATAGATGGTCACGACGTATACGAGATAGACGAAGAATGCATCAAAAAGCACAGGGTGAAGGGCGAATGTAAAGTCCTTGAAAAGCTCAAAGAAAAAGAGCAGCGCAGGCAAAAAAAGAATACTGAAAAATCGTAAAAAGCTGCGGGCCGAAAAGACCCGCAGTAAAAATGTAAATCAGCAGCCGCAGCCACATCCGCAGCCGTTATTGCTGTTGCCGCCACAGCCAAAGCCACCACAGCAGAAAAGTAAGATGATAGCCCAGATACAGCTGTTATTGCCGCTTCCACAGTCGTTTCCTCCGAAGAAAGAGCCTCCGTTACCATTTCCACAACAGCAGCACAGTAACAGGATGATCCATAAAATCGAAGAACATCCGCATCCGTTATCTGTATTGCTGCATGAACAGTTTGTTGCTGCTAAATCACTCATAAGTGACCTCCAATAAAATTTATTTACACTCTAGGTTATGATAGACATAACAAAGTGTTACACTAAGATTTAAATTTTTTTTATTGACACAAAAAGTATAATTGTATACAATTATTCAAAAGATAAAACTAAGCACAGGAGATGTGAAGATGAGAGAAGTTTTGATGAACGAAAAAACAAATTTACTGCAGCTTGAAGAGCATTTTTACCAGCTCGTGGATGTAGATGAGCCGAATACTTTTAGAAATCTCTTTCCTTATTCAGAAGTTCCTAAGATAGCATTCAATGACAGAATAGTGCCTCACAATATGCCGGAGGACATTTGGATTACAGATACTACATTCAGAGATGGCCAGCAGTCGAGAGCACCGTACACGACGGAGCAGATTGTTACCATTTATGATTATTTACATAAGCTTGGTGGCCCTAAGGGAATAATCAGACAGAGCGAGTTTTTCCTCTACAGCAAAAAGGACAGGGACGCTGTTTACAAGTGTCTCGAGAGAGGATATAAGTTCCCGGAGGTTACATCGTGGATTCGTGCCAGCAAAAAGGACTTTGAGCTTGTAAAGGATATAGGACTCAAGGAAACCGGTATACTTGTAAGCTGTTCGGATTATCATATTTTCTATAAGATGAAGATGACCAGACGCGAGGTAATGAATATGTATCTGTCAGTCATCAGGGAGTGTCTTGAGACAGGAATAAGCCCTAGGTGCCATCTGGAGGATATCACACGTTCTGATATATATGGTTTTGTTATTCCATTCTGTGTTGAGCTCATGAAGCTGCAGGAGGAGTACAAGATTCCGATTAAGGTGCGTGCATGTGATACAATGGGATATGGAGTAAACTTCCCGGGAGCAGTTATACCTCGAAGCGTTCCGGGTATCATATACGGACTTAACACACATGCAGGTGTGCCTTCATCACAGATTGAGTGGCATGGACACAATGACTTTTACAAGGCAGTAAACAATTCGACTACGGCATGGCTCTACGGAGCAAGCGGTGTCAACTGTTCACTGTTTGGTATCGGAGAGAGAACCGGAAACACACCACTTGAGGCTATGGTATTTGAGTATGCACAGCTTAAAGGCACATCGATGGAATGGATACAACGGTTATCACAGAGTTGTCAGAGTACTTTGAGAAGGAGCTTGGATATGTGCAGCCGAGCCGTACACCTTTTGTCGGCAGAAACTTCAATGTGACGAGAGCCGGAATCCATGCTGACGGACTGCTCAAAAATGAGGAAATTTACAACATATTCGATACAGGTAAATTCTTAAACAGACCACCTCTTGTAGCTGTGTCCAATACATCAGGACTTGCAGGAATAGCGCTGTGGATAAACACTTACTACCGCCTGCCGGATGACAGAAAAGTAGATAAGAACTCAAAGCTTGTGACCATGATAAAGAAATGGGTAGATGAGCAGTACGACGAGGGTCGTGTGACTACCATCACGGATAATGAGCTTGTAGTTCAAATTACTGATTGCTGTAAAAAGCTAAATATAGTATTATAGTGAGGTGGATTAGTACATGTCACATGATAATTACAGCCTGAGTGCCAGAGTATACAATCATATCAGGGATGGTATACTTGCAGGAACATTTGCAAAGGGCGATGAGCTTAAAGAAAAGAATATCGGTGATGAGCTTGGAGTGAGCAGGACTCCCGTGAGGGAGGCACTGCGTCAGCTTGAGCTTGAGGGACTTGTGTCTATCATCCCAATAAGGGAGCGTTTGTGGAGGGGGTTTCCACGGACGATATCAGGGATATATACGAGATAAGGGCTCTGCTTGAGGGGCTTTGTGCCAGATGGGCTGCAACGAGGATATCGGACGAGATGATGGCAGCTATGGAGGAGAATATTTATCTCACGGAGTTCCACGAGAAAAAGGGCAATGCAAAGCAGCTTCTTGAGCTGGACAATAGGTTTCATGAGCTATTGTATGAGGCTGGCGGAAGCAAAGAGCTTATGAGGGTATTAAAGGACTATCATGAGTATGTCGGCAGAGTGAGAAAGGTGACACTCGGCGAGACAAAAAGAGCCAAAAACTCCACTCACGAGCATAAACAGATATGCGAGGCAATTAAGAATCATGACGCACTGCTGGCAGAAAAATGCGCCAGAGAGCATATAAACAATTCAAAGAAAAATATGGAACACCTTGGTTGGGAGAACCTTATTAAGTAAAGGAGATTTAAGAATGAGCAAGATTACGATGACAACACCCCTTGTAGAGATGGACGGAGACGAGATGACCAGAATCCTCTGGCAGATGATAAAGGATGAGCTTTTAATACCTTTTATCGATTTAAAGACAGAGTATTATGATCTGGGCTTAGAGGAGCGAAATCGTACAGATGATCAGGTGACCGTTGAATCAGCAAAGGCAACCATGAAATACGGTGTCGCAGTAAAATGTGCGACAATCACACCAAACGCAGCCAGAATGACAGAGTACAATTTAAAGGAGATGTGGAAGAGTCCTAACGGCACAATAAGAGCCATGCTTGACGGAACAGTTTTCAGAGCACCAATCGTTGTAAAGGGTATAGAGCCAAACGTAAAGACATGGGCTAAACCAATCACAATCGCTCGTCATGCATATGGTGATGTGTACAAGGCAACAGAGATGAAGGTAGCCGGTCCAGGAAAGGCTGAGCTTGTATTTACAGCAGAAGACGGAACTGAGACCAGAGAATTAATACATGAGTTTAAGGGCGCAGGAGTTATTCAGGGACAGCATAACCTGGATGATTCAATCGAGAGCTTTGCACATAGCTGCTTTAAGTATGCACTTGATACAAAGCAGGATTTATGGTTTGCCACAAAGGATACAATCTCAAAGAAATATGACCACACCTTCAAGGATATCTTCCAGGAAATCTTTGATGCACAGTATAAGGAAGCTTTTGAGAAGGCTGGAATTACATATTTCTACACACTTATTGATGATGCTGTTGCCAGAGTAATGAAATCTGAGGGTGGATTTATCTGGGCATGCAAGAACTACGACGGAGATGTAATGAGTGATATGATCTCATCTGCATTCGGCTCACTTGCCATGATGACATCAGTGCTTGTATCCCCTCACGGATACTATGAGTATGAGGCAGCACATGGAACAGTTCAGAGACACTATTACAAGCATTTAAAGGGTGAGGAGACCTCAACAAACTCTGTAGCTACTATTTTTGCATGGACAGGAGCACTCAGAAAAAGAGGAGAGCTTGACAAGCTTCCGGCACTTTCTGAGTTTGCAGACAAGCTTGAGGCAGCTTGCATAAAGACTATTGAGAGCGGAAAGATGACAAAGGATCTCGCACTCATTACAACAATTGAAAATCCTACTGTTTTAAACAGCGAAGGCTTCATCAAGGCAATCAGAGAGGAGCTTGAGAAGACAATTTAATCTGAAATTTGGTTTTTAGCCTTAGAATAAGATATAACCCGGGGATAATTATGAATTTGAATGTTAAATTCTTAACACATTGACAGATGACCTTCAAAAAATTATAATTAATCTTGGGTTTTTGTCTTTAAAAGAGAAATGATATCCTGATGATTGGAGGAATAAGACTTGAGTAAAGAAATATCACAGGCGGTTATCAGAAGACTGCCACGATACTATAGATATCTCGGAGAGCTTTTGGATGAGGGAGTGGAGCGTATTTCATCAAATGATCTGAGTCACAGAATGAAAGTGACAGCTTCACAAATCAGACAGGATCTCAATAATTTCGGTGGCTTTGGACAGCAGGGATACGGATATAATGTTCAGTTTCTCTACGAGGAAATCGGAAAGATAATGGGACTTAATACAGAGCATAGAATAATTATCATCGGTGCAGGCAATCTGGGCCAGGCACTCGCCAATTATGTAAAGTTTGAAAAGCTTGGCTTTGTCATAACAGCGCTTTTTGACGTAAATCCTGAGCTTTCAGGAAAGAGTGTGCGAGGTATTCCAATCCTTATGCTAAGTGAGCTGGATGAGTATTGCAGAACACACAGGGTGGATATTGCGGCGCTCACCATGCCAAAGTCAAAGGCTGACTCTATTGCGTCAAAGCTTGTGGATTTAGGAATAAGGGCTATATGGAATTTTGCACATGTTGATCTTGAAATTCCAAATAAAGATGTGGTTGTGGAGAGTGTTCATCTGTCTGACAGCCTTATGCAGCTCAGCTATAATATTGTTAAAAACTCCAAAAATAAATAGAGGGTGAGTCTTATGAATGATAAAAAAGATTTTGAGGCTGCATTAAAAGGAAAAAAAGTGCCTTTACTGGTTTTAGACCAGAAGTGGCACAGACTTTTTGCCATTCATGGTAAGACTGATGAAATATCAGCCACGGAAAAAGAACTGGATGAACTGTTAAAGTTGCAGGGAAAGTACAACAATGAGCTTAAGAATTTAAAAAAGCTTAAGTCGAAAATTATGTCTAATATTGTTGCCAACATGGGAGATGACGGCGATGAAAAGCGTGACAAGGATAAGCAGCTTATAGATGAGATAAATGAGAAAGCTGACAACATTGAGGGAGAGCTTATTGAAATCCAGAAGAATATAAAAGCTGTAAATGACAGGCTGATGCTTTTATCGATGGATTATTTCAGTGAAAAGATCGAGAAAAATAAACTGGAATCAAAAGAAATTGACGACTGGATTGCAAATATAAGAGTTGAACTTAAGAAAAATGTAATCAGAAAACAGAACAGAGATATTAACAACAGGGAGATTTATTCGTATCTTCATGATATTTTTGGCGCTGAGGTTTTAGATCTTTTTGATATTGAATATGACGATCCTATGGTTTTCAATGCCAATAATGCAAATACTGATAATGCAAACAATGAGAATAAGGGGAATTGATATTGGAATATATTGTTACAGGTAATGAAATGAAGCTTCTGGACGATACAACATCACAGGTCTTTTTGGTTCCTTCGGTGGTGCTGATGGAGCAGGCTGCGGCCGGTGTTGTCCGGGAGCTTGTTGCATGTTTTGATAAATCAAAGGAGTTTGCCGTGATATGCGGCAGAGGCAATAATGCAGGAGACGGTATCGCGATAGCAAGACTTTTAAATCAGCCGGATACAGATGCATGGTGTACTATGCTTTTGGCACAGATGAGGCAGGAAGCGAGCTCTTTGAGCTACAGAAAAATATATACGCAAGGTATGGCTTTAATGTGGTCTCTGATATTGAGTGTGTGTGTAAAAGTGACGTAATAATAGATGCACTGTTTGGCACAGGCTTAAGCGAGCCATAGAAGGCTCTTTAGCAGATGTGATTTCAGCCGTTAACAAGGCAAATGCTTACAGGGTGGCGGTCGACGTGCCGTCGGGAGTGGATTCTGATAAAGGACATGTGATGGGATGCACTTTTAAAGCAGATTTCACATATACTTTTTCTTATAAGAAGACAGGTCTTCTCCTGTGGCCGGGCTGTGATTATTGCGGTCTGGTTAAGGTGGTGCCTATAGCATAGATGACCACAGCTTTTGTGGTAATCTGCCATCAGTAAGGGCTCTTGATGAGTCTGATTTAAAGAAGCTTGATAACAGACCGGCACACTCCAACAAGGGAACTTTCGGAAAACTGTTAGTTATAGCAGGAAGCCGCAATATGGCCGGTGCGGCGGTGCTTTCGGCAAAGGCAGCATACAAAAGCGGAGCAGGGCTTGTGAAAATTATAACGCCGGAGTGCAACCGCTCAATAATCCAATGTGCTTTGCCGGAAGCACTGCTTTGTACTGATATCGCGTCAGCTAAAGCACTTGAGACAGAGCTTGAGTGGGCAGATGCAGTGGTGATAGGTCCAGGTCTTTCAAAGTCTGATAATGCCAAAATGTTAGTTGAAACAGTACTAAAAACAGCAGAGATACCTCTTGTGATTGATGCGGATGCGCTTAATATCATATCAGACAACATGACTTTACTTAATGAGCATAAAATGCCTGTCATCGTGACTCCGCACCTGGGCGAGATGTCCAGACTTATGAAAAAGAGCATTGCTAATATACAGGAGGATATCATCGGTGTGGCAGGAGAGTTTGCAGGCTTGTACAATGTGACTTGTGTGCTTAAGGATTTTCGTACGATTATCGCAGCGGCTGATGGCGAAAAGTTTATTAATCTGTCCGGCAACTGCGGTATGGCAACAGCCGGAAGCGGAGATGTGCTAAGCGGTATCGTGGGAGGTCTTCTGGTACAGTGGCGTGACAACAAAAAGGCCGCGGCATACGGTGCATTTATTCATGGACTTGCCGGTGATATGGTATTTGACAATACCGGCTCTTATGGTATGATAGCAAGTGATATTATTGATGGATTAGATAAAGTTTGGATTAAGGTGGAAAAAAATGGCAATTAACAGAATCAGAGCAGATATAGATCTGGATGCAATTTTATATAATATGGAGTCGATGCACAATAAGCTAAAGCTGGGGACAATGATGGCAGCAGTCGTAAAGGCTGATGGTTACGGTCACGGTGCTGAGGCTGTTTCAGAGGTACTGGAGCCGCTTCCGTATCTGTGGGGCTATGCTGTTGCTACAAGCAACGAGGCAATGCAGCTTATCGCAGCAGGCAGAAAAAAGCCGATACTTATTTTAGGACTCAGCTTCCCGGAGCAGTTTGAGGAGATAGTGGACAACGATGTGCGCCCGGCGGTATGTACATATGAGACAGCTAAGGAGCTATCGCGTATCGCTGTCGCTAAGAATAAAACCTGTAAGATACATATCAAGATAGATACCGGCATGTGCCGTATAGGCTTTCAGGTGACAGAGGAAAGTGCAGATATTATTGCACAGATTGCTAAGCTGCCGAATATTATGATAGAGGGAATATTCACTCACTTTGCAAGGGCAGATGAGCTGTCAAAGGAGCCTGCCTTTGAGCAGTTTGATCTTTTTAAGAGGATGATAGCTCTTGTTGAGGCAAGAGGAGTTGAAATCCCGATTAAGCACTGCTCAAACAGTGCGGGAATAGTAGAAATCCCTGAGTGCAATATGGATATGGTAAGAGCAGGCATCACACTCTATGGTCTGTGGCCGTCAGAGGAGGTAGACAAGAGTAAAATCTCCCTAAAGCCTGTCATGTCACTGCACAGCAGGGTTGCTTATGTAAAGGAGCTTGAGCCGGGCAGGCATATAAGCTACGGCGGCACATTTACAGTAGAGCATCCTATGAGGATAGCAACTGTCCCGGTGGGATATGGTGATGGATATTCAAGAGGACTTTCAAACAAGGGCTGGGTTCTCATAAAAGGAAAAAAAGCACCTATATGCGGCAGAGTCTGCATGGATCAGTTTATGGTTGATGTGACAGACATACCTGACGTGAAAATAGGCGATGCAGTTACTCTGCTCGGTAAAGACGGGGATGAGACAATCACTATGGAGCAGTTAGGCGAGATGTCAGGCAGATTCAACTATGAGTTTGCATGTCTTATCACACCGCGTGTTCCAAGAATCTACCACAAAAACTAAAAAAGTGTAACTTTTAAGAATACACTCGAAAAATCTGGAGATACTTTTTGTATACCATAATATGGAGTGTATTCGTGTATGATTATTCAAAGAGGAGATATTTATTACGCTGATTTAAGGCCTGTAGTAGGCTCAGAGCAGGGCGGGATAAGACCTGTCCTTATAATACAAAATGATGTCGGAAACAGACACAGCCCGACAGTAATCTGTGCAGCCATAACCTCGCAGATGCATAAAGCAAAGCTGCCTACCCACGTGGAGCTTGCCTGCAAGGAGTATGCGCTTGCGAAGGATTCGGTTGTACTTTTAGAGCAGCTTCGCACAATCGACAAAAAAAAAGACTTAAGGATAAGGTGTGCCATCTTGATGAGGACACACTGCTTAAAATAGACAGGGCGCTTGAAATCAGCTTAGAACTTATTACATAGGATAATAAAACATTATGTTATATGCAATTATAATTTTATCAATACTTGTAGTGATACTTCTTTTGTGTATTGGAGTATTGCTTTATGGAATGAAAAACAACAAAAAGACTCTCGATGGAATACTTGGAAATGATGATGTCACAGAGGAAGAGATTATTTCCATGGTCAGGGAGGGACATGAGCAGGGAACAATCCTTGCGTCTGAGGCAGAGCTGATACACAATGTGTTTGAGTTTGATGATAAGGAAGTAAAAGATATCATGACTCACCGCAAAAATATCGTAAGCCTCGACGGTAATATGTCCTTTATCGATGCCATCGAATTTATCATAGATACCGGCAAATCTCGCTTTCCGGTCTATGAGAATGATGTTGACAGTATCATCGGAGTCTTACATATCAAGGATGCTTTTACATTTTTGAAAAAAATGAGGTTTACCGCAGCAGTATCAAGGACATAGACGGGCTTATCCGGCCAGTGGACTTCATACCCGAGACGGTAAATATCAACGATCTGTTTAAAAAGATGCAGTCTAAAAAGAGTCATCTTGCGATGGTTGTGGATGAGTACGGACAGATATCTGGACTTATCGCGATGGAGGATATACTCGAGGAGCTTGTCGGAAATATCGAGGATGAGCACGATGAGGAAGAAAACTACATTAGAAAGAATGATGACGAGACATTTATAATGGACGGCATGACTGAGTTTTCCGATGTGAAGGAGGCACTGTCACTGCCTGTTGAAGATGATGCCTACGAGACGCTTAACGGTTTTATCATATCGCTTTCGGATAAGATTCCGGAGGAGGGGGATAAGACTGTGATTAGCGCATATGGCTACAGATTTTCTGTTATGAGCGTCGAGGATAAGGTGATTAAGCAGGTAATGATTAAGAAACTTGCGCCGGAAGAGAAAAAATGATATTATAAGGTATGGATTATTTTTAAAAGTAGAAAAGAGGATACAAATTATGTCAGGACATTCTAAATTTGCGAATATCAAGCATAAGAAAGAGAAAAATGATGCTGCAAAGGGCAAAATCTTTACAATGATCGGTAGAGAGCTCGCAGTTGCAGTTAAAGAGGGAGGACCGGATCCTGCCAATAACTTCAAGCTTGCACAGGTAGTTGCCAAGCAAAGGCCAACAATATGCCAAACGATACAATCGAAAGAGGTATCAAAAAGGCGGCAGGAGACGGCAACAGTGTAAACTATGAGACCGCTACATATGAGGGCTATGGACCATCAGGCACAGCTATTATCGTAAAGTGTCTTACAGACAATAAGAATCGTACAGCGGCCAATGTCCGCAATGCCTTTACAAAGGGACAGGGAAGCATCGGTACACAGGGCTGTGTATCATACATGTTTGACGAGAAGGGTCAGATCATCATCGACAAGGAAGAGTGCGATATGGATGCAGATGACCTTATGATGCAGGCACTCGATGCAGGTGCTGAGGATTTTGCCGATGAGGATGACAGCTACGAAATCACAACTGCACCTGCTGATTTTGATGCAGTCAGGGCTGCTCTTGAGGAGGCAGGCATCACAATGGCTTCAGCAGAGGTCACAATGATTCCACAGACATATGTCACACTGACAGATGAAGCTGACATCACAAATATCGGCCGTATCTTAGACCTTCTTGACGATGATGACGACGTCCAGGAAGTATACCACAATTGGGAAGAGTAAACTAAATATTATATATTACGGGTTTTAGCGGGAGGAGAATATGAAAAAGATTCTATTTGTAGCTTCAGAGTGTGTACCATTTATAAAAACAGGAGGTCTTGCAGATGTGTGCGGTGCACTTCCTAAAGAGTTTGACAAGAACTATTGGGATGTAAGGGTTGTAATACCGGATTATAGCTGTATACCGGAGCAGTATCGCAATAATTTTGAGTATGTTACCCATTTTTACATGAGCTCAGGTCCATATGTGCAGGACAAGTATGTCGGAGTGCTCAAATATGAGCAGGACGGCATTACATATTACTTTATTGACAATCAGGAGTTTTTTACAGGATTTTCTCCATATACTTCTGACACTAAGTTTGAGATTGAGAAGTATACATTCTTTGACAAGGCTGTACTTTCAATGCTCCCGCTTATTGATTTTAAGCCGGATATTATACACTGTCATGACTGGCAGACAGGTCTTCTGCCTGTATACTTAAAGAATGAGTTTGCCGCAAATCCATTCTTCTGGGGTATCAAGGCAATTATCACTATCCACAATCTTAAGTTCCAGGGAATATGGGACAGGGAGTGGGTACAGGGTGTTTCTGGTCTTACAGACAATCTGTTCACACCGGACAAGCTTGAGTTCAAGAAGGACGCAAATATGCTTAAGGGTGGTCTTGTATATGCTGACTATATCACCACTGTCAGTGATACATATGCAAACGAGATTCAGACGGAGTACTATGGTGAGGGATTGAACGGACTCTTAAGTGCCAGACATTTTGACATGCAGGGTATCGTAAACGGTATTGATTACAATGCTTATGACCCACAGACTGATGGCAGAATCTATTGCAATTACAATGCTTCCGATTTCAGAAAGAAGAAGTTCAACAACAAGACAAAGCTTCAGCAGGATCTTGGCCTTGCGGTTGACAAGAAGAAGTATATGATAGGTCTCATTTCAAGACTTACAGACCAGAAAGGTCTTGACCTTATCAATCATGTGATTGAAGGTATCGTGGACGATTTCACACAGCTTGTTGTTATCGGTACAGGAGATCCTCAGTACGAGAATATGTTCAGACACTATGCATGGAAATACCCTGACAGAGTTTCGGCAAATATATGTTACTCTGATGATCTGGCTCACAAGCTCTATGCGGCTGCTGATGCATTCTTGATGCCGTCCAGGTTTGAGCCTTGCGGTCTGACACAGCTTATTTCATTCCGCTACGGTACCGTTCCGATTGTTCGTGAGACAGGAGGTCTCAAGGATACGGTTAAGCCTTACAATGAGTATGAGAATTCAGGAGATGGCTTCTCGTTCTCAAACTACAATGCCGATGAGATGCTTGCAGTCATCAATTATTCTAAGCACATCTTCTTCGATAAGAAGCGTGAGTGGAACCAGATTGTGGACAGGGGCATGGCTAATGATTTCTCTTGGAATGCTTCGAAATTCAAATATGAGGGATTATACAATTACCTTATTGGTGAATAAAATATTTTGTAAAATTGTGCTTTTTGCATAACATTTTGCCCCGCCATTCATGGCGGGGTATTTTGCACCTCATTTATGATTAATCAGATTACTACATGCTACGCATTCCCGTAATCTGACTCCACTCGAAATCCGCTAATTTGCTACGTCCCCGCAGCAAATTGCTACTTCTCGGTGTAGTGCGGGTCAATAAGGCATACATCGAATTGCATGCAAGCATGCATCGATGATACCGTTTGACCCTTTAATCACAAAATCGAAAAATTACTTTAGAAAATTTACACAGAACAGAAGAAATATGTTATTATATATCTGTAAATCGAAATACGGAGGTTAGTTACATGGCAACGAGGAAGAAATCCTCAGCAAAAAGACAGACAAAAAAGGAGAGAATGGCTCAGATAGAGAGGCAGCAGGCCTTTAAAAAGGAAATATTTCTCTGGATAGTAGTAGCTGTTTCAATCCTTTTATTTATAAGCAATTTTGGAATAGGCGGTCATTTGGGAAACGCAGTAAGCGGTTTCCTTTTTGGTGTATTTGGAATGGTGGCATATATTTTTCCGCTTGTGCTTCTGGTGAGCAGCTTTTTTGCTGTGTCCAATAAGGGCAATTCATATGCTATCATGAAGCTTGTTATGACCATAGTTTTCATATGGTTTATATGTGTGTTTATGTACCTGGCAGTGTATGGTGAATTCGCGGTTTCGCCGGTGCAGTCATACATTGACAGTGTTGAAAGGCATTCAGGTGGTGGATTTATAGGTGCTCTTATAGGCTGCATTTTAGTTCCGGCGGTAGGAATTATAGGTGCATACGTGGTGACAATAGTTGTGATGATTATCTGTCTTGTGCTCATTACCGGTAAATCATTCATGAAGGGTATGAGAAACGGCGGCCGAAAGGTATACGAGTCAGCGCGTGAGAATAATGAGAGATATCAGGAGTATCGGCAGTATAAGTCAAGAGAGCGCCAGACAAGAGAGTGTTTAGCTTCAGATGATACAGACAGTGACATAAAGGAGGCTGCAAAAGGTGGCAGAAGGAGTAAGCGTGCCGGCCGAAGGATGGACAATAAGATAACAGGCGTGTCACTTGATACAAAAATTGATGGCAGTGAAGACGTGCTGGATTCAGGCATGGCAGGTAGTGATACAGCGCATGTGGGGATATTTGGACAAGGTGCAGCTGTTACAGATGCGCTTGGTGAGATAACTATAGAGAATTATCCGAGTTCACCTGCAATAAAGGAGAAAAAGACGATAAGCCTTACATCAGGGGATGCAGGTGAAATAGTGCAAACACCGGATTTTGGTGTGGCATCGGAGCCTGTTTCGGTTTTGGGTGGCACAGCCGATAGTGATAGTGCAGATGAGCTTGGCAGAAAGACCCTGCAGCAGATTAATGGCATGAAACCGGACAGCTCGGGCGCAGCAGCTGCAAGCCATGTGTCGCAGATACCTATATCGGGCTGCGTGGAGCCTGATATATCTGATGATTTTGGCATACAAAAAGATAATGAGCTGCAATCAAAATTATCAGCTCCGGCTGCAGATGCGGTAATGACAAAACCACCTGCAGCAGAGCCAGGTAAGAAAAATGTCAAATCAGACAAGGATGAGCTCGCCAAAGAGGTTGAAAAAGTCAGTGAGCAGATAGCAATAAATGACGCAGAAAATGCAATCCAGCAGAAGCCGTATGTGTTTCCGACTGTTGATCTGCTTAAGGCTCCTGACAGGGGTAAAACCGGTGATTCGCAGGCTCATCTGCGTGAGACGGCGGCAAAGCTTGAACAGACTCTTAATGTGTTTGGGGTGAATGCGAAGGTGAATAATATAAGCTGCGGTCCTGCTGTTACAAGGTTTGAAATCACACCGGAGCTTGGAGTGAAGGTATCAAAGATTGTGAATCTGGCAGATGATATAAAGCTTAATCTGGCAGCCGCGGATATACGAATCGAGGCTCCTATTCCGGGAAAAGCCGCTGTGGGCATCGAAGTGCCAAACAGCCAGAGTGTTGCTGTTTCCTTCAGGGAGCTTGTGGAGTCTGAAGAATTTAAAAATGCCAAATCAAAGATTACCTTTGCAGTGGGAAAAGATATTGCAGGCAAGGTTAAGGTTACGGATATCGCAAAAATGCCACATCTTTTAATTGCAGGTGCTACCGGCTCAGGTAAGTCAGTTTGTATCAATACAATTATCATGAGTATACTATACAAGGCAAAGCCGGATGAGGTAAAGCTGATTATGATTGACCCGAAGGTGGTTGAGCTTAGTGTATACAATGGCATACCTCATCTGATGATTCCGGTTGTTACAGATCCTAAAAAAGCTGCAGGAGCATTAAACTGGGCGGTTTCAGAGATGACAGACCGATACGAGAAGTTTGCAAACAGCGGTGTCAGGGAAATAAACGGTTACAATGCCATGATTGATGCAATGGATGGCAAGGATACAGAAAAACCGCCAAAGATGCCACAGATTGTCATTATAGTGGACGAGCTTGCAGATCTTATGATGGTTGCATCAAAGGATGTAGAGGAGGCAATATGCAGGCTGGCACAGCTTGCGAGAGCAGCCGGTATACATCTGATTATAGCTACACAGAGGCCTTCTGTTAATGTTATTACAGGTCTCATCAAGCGAATATGCCAAGCCGTATCGCATTTGCGGTTACAAGCGGTGTTGACAGTCGTACCATACTTGATATGAATGGTGCGGAAAAGCTCCTTGGAAAGGGAGATATGTTATTTGACCCACAGGGTGTTCCGAAGCCCCTTCGAGTACAGGGCGCATTCGTTTCAGATAAAGAAGTTTCCGATATTGTGAAATTTATTATTGAAAATAATGAGAATGCACAGTACAGTAATGATGTGGCACAAAAGATGGATAGCCTGTCGAATGATACGACAAATACAACCGTTACCATTTCAGATGTGGAAAACACGGATGATGGAAGGGACTCTTACTTTGCGGAGGCTGCGTCAATTATCACAGATAAGGAACGGGCTTCAATCGGAATGCTTCAAAGATACCTTAAAATTGGCTTCAACAGGGCGGCCCGCATCATGGATCAGCTCGAAGAGGCCGGTGTAGTGGGACCTGAGGAGGGGACAAAGCCCCGCAAGGTTCTGGTGACTAAAGAGGAATTAGATACTATATTAGAGAATAATTAACACAAAGGAGCAAAGAAAAATGAAAACAGATATTCAGATCGCACAGGAAGCTACAATGCTTCCAATCAAGGATGTAGCAGCAACTATAGGGATTAAAGAGGATGACTTAGAGCTTTATGGAAAGTATAAGGCAAAGATTTCTGATGAGCTCATCAATCGCACAAAGAAAAATCCTGACGGAAAGCTCATACTTGTTACAGCTATAAATCCGACTCCTGCAGGAGAGGGAAAGACAACCACAAGCGTAGGTCTTGGAGAGGCATTTGGACGCCTTGGGAAGAAAGCACTTATCGCACTTCGTGAGCCGTCACTTGGACCTTGCTTTGGTATCAAGGGAGGAGCAGCCGGTGGCGGATACGCACAGGTTGTCCCAATGGAGGATTTAAATCTTCATTTTACAGGAGATTTTCATGCAATTACATCTGCGAACAATCTGCTTGCAGCACTTCTTGACAACCATATCCAGCAGGGAAACGAGCTTGGCATCGATCCGCGCCAGATTGTATGGAAGAGATGTATGGATATGAATGACCGTGTCCTTAGAAATATCGTTGTTGGTCTTGGAAGCAAGATGGACGGAATGGTCAGAGAAGATCATTTTGTCATCACTGTAGCATCTGAGATTATGGCTATACTCTGCCTGGCTGATGATATGGCAGATTTAAAGAAGCGACTTGGAAGAATTATCGTGGCATACACCTTTGATGGAAAGCCTGTCACAGCCGATGATCTTCAGGCTACAGGCTCTATGGCAGCTCTCTTAAAGGATGCCTTAAAGCCGAACCTTATCCAGACACTTGAGCATACACCGGCGATAGTTCACGGTGGACCTTTTGCCAATATAGCACATGGCTGTAACAGTGTCCCGTGCCACAAAGACAGCATTAAAGCTTGCAGACTATGTTATCACTGAGGCAGGCTTTGGCGCAGACCTTGGCGCGGAGAAGTTCTTTGATATCAAGTGCCGTATGGCAGGGCTTAAGCCGGATGCAGTTGTACTTGTTGCAACAATCAGAGCATTAAAATATAATGGCGGCGTGCCGAAGGATGAGCTTTCATCAGAGAATCTTGATGCACTTAAGGCTGGAATCGTAAATCTTGAGAAGCATATTGAGAATCTTCACAAGTTTGGTGTGCCTGTAGTTGTCACATTAAATTCATTTGTCACAGACACCAAGGCTGAGACTGATTTTGTAGAGCAGTTCTGTAAGGAAAGAGGCTGTGAATTTGCACTCTCAGAGGTATGGGAGAAGGGTGGCGAAGGCGGAATTGACCTTGCCAACAAGGTACTTGAAACAATCGAGCACAAGGAAAGCAATTTTAAGGTGCTCTATGATGATAGCCTGTCACTTAAGGAAAAGATTGAAACTGTTGCAAAAGAAATATATGGAGCAGATGGTGTTACATATTCTCCGGCAGCAGAGAGAGAACTTAAGAGAATTACAGACCTTGGAATGGGAGATTTCCCTGTATGTATGGCAAAGACACAGTATTCGCTTTCTGATGATGCTAAGAAGCTTGGCAGACCGAGCGGCTTTAAAATCAACGTACGTGAGGTTTATGCGTCAGCAGGTGCAGGCTTTGTTGTAGCAGTAAACGGTTCTATTATGACTATGCCGGGACTTTCAAAGAAGCCGGCTGCATACGGCATTGATGTGGATGACAATGGTGTGATCACAGGATTATTCTAGGAGGAAATATGGCTAATCTAATAGACGGAAAATTAATTTCAACACAGATTAAGGATGAGCTTAAGGAAGAAGTGACAGAGCTTAAGAAAAAAGGTATCGAGGGCTGCCTTGCGGTGATTCAGGTCGGAAATGACCCTGCATCATCAGTGTATGTTCGCAACAAGAAAAAGGCATGTGAGTATGTCGGAATCAAATCGCTTTCGTATGAACTTGCAGAGGAGACTACGGAGGATGAGATATTAAAACTTATCGAAAAGCTCAATGCTGATGCTTCTGTAAATGGTATTCTCTGTCAGCTTCCACTGCCAAAGCATATCGATGAGGACAAGGTTATTGATGCTATCGACCCGAAGAAGGATGTTGATGGCTTCAGTCCACAGAGTGTTGGAGCGATGGTTATAGGAAAGCCTGGTTTTTTGCCGTGTACTCCGGCCGGTATCATTCAGCTTTTAAAGAGAAGCAATATAGATATTGATGGTAAAAGCTGTGTTGTGGTTGGCAGAAGTAATATAGTCGGCAAGCCTATGTCACTTCTCATGCTTAGGGAGAATGCAACTGTTACGGTATGTCATTCACATACAAAGGATTTAAAAGATGTATGTAAAAATGCTGATATACTTATAGTGGCAATAGGAAAGCCTAAGTTTATAGATGCTTCATATGTGAAGGATGGTGCGGTTGTCATTGATGTTGGAATCCACAGAAATGCTGAAAATAAGCTGTGTGGTGATGTGGATTTTGATTCTGTTGTGTCTAAAGCGTCACATATCACACCTGTACCGGGCGGTGTAGGTCCTATGACAATTGCGATGCTCATGAGCAATTGTGTTGAGGCTATGAAGAGATAATTAGACAATTAGACAATTAGACAATAAGTAAGAGGATTAGATGTATGAGATGTGCCAATTGTGGTAATGAATTGAAGGCGGGCAGTCTGTACTGTGATGTCTGTGGGCATCCGGTTCAGATAGTGCCTGATTACAACGAATTTGATGATTATCTTGATAATCTGGTTGGAAATGATGACAGGCGAGCTGATGGACAAAAGACTGCAAAGCCTGTGTCTGATAGGACAATCAGGTTTGATGAGCCGGTGAGGGAACAGCTTCATAGTGCCGGTCAGCTGAACGGACAAAAACCGGACAGAATGTCACAGTCTGTAAAGCAGCAGGTGAGACAGGCTCAGACAGGTGAGCAACAGTCTCAGACGAAACAACCGTGTGAGAAGCCGCAGTCTGACGGACAGAGGGCAAAGAGAGCGCAGCAGAAGAAGATAATTATTATATCAGCTGTAGTGTGCGTTGTAGCAATTGTAATACTTATTGCAGCTATTACACGTAATGTGAGCAGATCACATGACAATTCATTTGATTATCAGGTGAAGCAGGCAAAGGCAGCTTATTCGGCGGGGAATATAAATTCCGCGGTTTCTTATTATGAGAAGGCTTTGTCGATTGATTCGGATAATACAGATGTCAGATTTGCTTTGGCTGATATATATATGTCGAAGAAGGATTATGATGCCGCTCTTGTGCTGTATCAGGAAATTATTAATATTGATCCAAAGAGCAAAGAGGCTTATAAGCAGCTTATCTCGATTTATGAATCAAAAAAGGATTATGATGCAATTGTTGCGCTGCGTGAGAGTGCTAAGGATGCATCTGTTTTAAAGCTTTTTGCGGATTATACTGTATCTAAACCGCAGTTTAGCAAGAGCAGTGGCAAGTATGGAGAGACTATTGAGCTTTCTATAGATGCAGACAGCGATACCAAAATATACTATTCATATGATTCGGTTGATCCTTTGACCAGAGGAGAAAGATATTATAGCCCGATCACCCTGGACAAGGAAGGTACATATGAGATAACAGCTGTTGCGGTTGATGACAGAGGAATCAAAAGCGAGGTGGCATCTGCCAAGTATGAAATCGAGTTTGAGGCACCGGATGCACCGGAGATAGACCTGACGGAGGTGCATTTGGTGCACAGACAGACATTACAATCACAGTACCTGAAAATTGCAAGGTATACTATACCTGGGATTCATCAGATCCGAGTGCTGCATCAACAGAGTATACAGCTCCAATACCTGTTCCTGAGGGAAATAATGTGCTTTCTGTTATTGCGATAGACCAGAATACCGGAAAGTGCAGTGATATATACAGATCAAGATTTGAATTTTATATGAATTAATAAAAAACACGCATGAGTTGATTAATCATGCGTGTTCTTTTTAATGAAATTATCTGTTATGGATGTAAAGCTTTTATTGTATCCGGATTCTGTGTGGATGTACAGTACTCTTTATTCGAGACAAAATCTGTGAAATACACATACTGTGATGTTACGTTTATGTTGCAAAACTCACCCTTAGCAAGCTCTTTAAAGCCGGTGCCGTCATTTTTTACAACACACAGTGCCGGATTATCACCGCCGCGCTGATAGAATATCAGACTGCCATATACATTGTAATGCTCAATATTGGCCTCCGTTAAAACTACAGGATTTGGATTGTTGATATTGACATGGACAATTGCATTGTCACGATTTACATCCATGTAGTATACATTTGTGTCATCCAGCACAACCGGCTTGTAGCAGTTGCAGTCGTAGAATAAGGCTTCACTCTGTGAAGCAGTGTCATATCTGTATAGCTGTCCGTTTTTTGGATTATTATAATAAAAATACCGGTCTGATGTGTTGCAGGTAAACAGATAGTGATTTTTTATTTTCTTTTTTTCTTCTCCATCTATTCTGATGCGGTATAGAGAGGTAGCTGTTTGTGTGTCATAGTGCAGATAATATATGTAGTTGCCTATCAGGGATGCATAGATGCATGGGTCAGGATCCAGCACGGTGGAGCCGTGGCCATTTCTTTTTATGCGGCAGAGGCTGTTCCTGTCATATGAAAAGAAGGTCTGACTTGTGATTTTCTGATTGTTGTTTCTTACGTAATAGACATAGTTTTTATCTGCGTTTATGTACATGGCGGTGTCATTGCTCAGTTTATGTATATTGCTGCCGTCAATATTCATGGCATACAGCCTGCCGTTGTCGTTTGTATTTGAGAAAAATACTTCACCGTCACTTTCACAGAAGAGCCCGGCATTGTACAGATTACCTGCAGTATTACCATTTACATAGGATGAATTAAGCTTTACCTTTGATACAAAATGGTATATAACAAGGCCTGTGATGCATATTAAAATTAGTGGAATAATTATTTTTAGATATTTTTTCATGTAATTCTCCCGAGGGTATTTGATATTTATGCTTAGATATTAACTAAATTATATCTATATATGATAAATCTTTCAAGGATTACTTGCCTTTCTATAAAATTTGTAATAATATTTTATTATATCTTTTTTAGGAGACAATAATGGAAGATTTAATGAAATTGAGAGAGTCTATCGATGAGATAGACAGTGAAATAGTCAGATTATATAAGGAAAGAATGGATATCTCAAAGCACGTTGCCGAGTATAAGATAACCACCGGCAAAAAGGTCTTTGACAAGACGAGAGAGGATGAAAAGCTTGAGAAATTATCGTCTCTTGCAGATGATGAGTTTTTGAAGCACGGTATAGTTGAGCTTTTTGAACAGATTATGTCGACCAGTAGAAAGAAGCAGTATCAGCTTATGACTGAGCATGGCATAGTGGAGAAGGAAAACTTACTGAGGTAGACAGCCTGGATTTTTCCAATGCAAGGATTGTGTTTCAGGGAGTTGAGGGTGCATATTCACAGCTTGCCATGAAGACATACTTTGGCGAGAACTGTAATGGCTACAACGTGGATTCCTGGAAGGATGCCATGGAGGATATCAAATGCGGAAAGGCTGATTATGCAGTGCTTCCGATAGAGAATTCTTCAGCCGGTATTGTATCTGAAAACTATGATCTGCTTGTTGAATACGACAATTATATAGTTGGGGAGCAGATTATACGCATCGACCACAGTCTGATGGGACTTCCGGGTGCAAAGATTTCTGATATAAGGACTGTGTATTCACATCCACAGGCGCTTATGCAGTGCTCAGATTTTTTGATGAGCATAAGGATATTAACCAGGTGGCTGTCAGGAATACAGCTTTTTCTGCAAAGAAGGTAAAGGATGACGGAGATATCACACAGGCTGGCATAGCTAGCCATATCTCGGCTGATATATACGGGCTTCAGGTGCTTGAGAGCCGCATACAGAACAATAAAAACAATGCAACAAGGTTTATAATTGTGTCGGCTAAAAGGGTATGCCGCAGAGATGCGGACAGGATAAGCATATGCTTTGAGACACCTCACAAGAGTGGTGCACTGTATCATATGCTGGCACACTTTATATACAATGGAATCAATATGTTAAATATCCAGTCTCGTCCGATATCTGATAAGGCGTGGGAGTACAGGTTCTTTGTTGATTTTGAAGGACGTTTTACAGATACAGCGGTGCAGAATGCGTTAAGAGGCATAAGGGAAGAGGCAATTGCCCTTAAGATTCTTGGTACATATTAGATTATAGAAATTTAGATAAAAGTGTTGACAACAGAAATTGTCTGTGCTATATTCTAGTAGTTGTATGAAAACAAAGTAGAGTATCCACTCTCACCTAAGCGCAATGGCGCGACTTAGCGTTAATATTTTCAAACATTTGTGTTGAAGATTGTATAGTGGATAGTCTGCCTATCCACTATTTTATGGAGGTACAAGACCATTAGCGAATTAATGATTAATGAACAGATCAGAGACAGAGAAGTTCGACTGATTGGAGCGGATGGAGAGCAGTTAGGAATTGTTTCTTCAAGAGAAGCTCAAAAGATTGCAGACGAGGCAGGACTTGATTTAGTAAAGATAGCACCAAATGCAAAGCCACCTGTATGTAAGGTGATTGATTATGGTAAGTATCGTTATGAGCAGGCCCGTAAGGAAAAGGATGCAAAGAAAAAGCAGAAGACCGTTGAATTGAAAGAGATTCGTCTCTCACCTAACATTGAGGCTAACGACTTGAATACCAAGATGAATGCTGCAAAGAAATTTCTTGCAAAAGGAAATAAGGTAAAGATCACACTCAGATTCAGAGGACGTGAGATGGCTCATATGAATGCAAGCAAACATATCCTTGATGATATAGCGGAGAATCTTTCAGATGTAGCGGTAGTGGAGAAAGCACCAAAGGTTGAAGGAAGAAGCATCGGTATGGTGCTGGCAGAAAAGAGATAACAATTTAAGGAGGAACACACAATGCCAAAAATGAAAACAAGCAGAGCAGCTGCAAAACGTTTCAAAGTTACAGGAACAGGAAAGTTAAAAAGAAATAAAGCCTACAAGAGACATATCTTAACTAAGAAAACAACAAAGACAAAGAGAAATCTCAGAAAAGCAACAATGACAGATGAGACAAATGTTAAGAATATGAAGAAGATTTTACCATACATGTAATCGGTAGTATTAGTTAAGGAGGAATCAACAAATGGCAAGAGTTAAAGGTGGTTTAGGCGCTAAGAAAAGACATAACAGAACATTAAAGTTAGCAAAGGGTTATAGAGGCGCTAGATCTAAGCAGTATAGAGTAGCAAAGCAGTCAGTTATGAGAGCACTTACAAGCTCATACGCTGGACGTAAAGAGAGAAAGAGACAGTTCCGTCAGTTATGGATTGCCCGTATCAACGCAGCAGCTCGTCTCAACGGACTTTCATACAGCCAGTTCATGCACGGCTTAAAGTTAGCAAACGTTGACCTTAACCGTAAGGTATTAGCTGATATGGCTGTTACAGATGCAGCAGGATTTGCTAAATTAGTAGAGGTTGCTAAATCTAAGCTTGCTTAGTTTAGCATAAAGAGATATATGAAAAAAAGCTGCCGGGCTTCACATGAAGCCCGGCAGTTTTTTTATTCTTAAGCTTTTTTATATTTACTGCGATACTCCTTAGGCGAAAGGCCTTTTATTTTATGAAAGGTTTTTGAAAAATAAAGGCTGTTATCAAACCCTATAGAGCCTGCTATTGCTGTGATGGACAATGAGGAGTGTTTAAGCAGATAGCATGCCTGTTTGATTCTGAAATCGGTCAGATATTCCTTTGGAGATACACCGAGGATGCTCTGGAAGGAACGGAACAGGTGACTTCGGCTTAAGCCTATATATGATGCAATATCCTCAACGGTGATAGGGTATGAATAGTTGGCGGAGATGTATTCGATGCCCTTTTGTACATAGGAGTTTGCACTGTTTTGCGGTGGCTTTGATGTGGCGGCACTGACAAAAAGAGCGAGGGTGGTGTAGAGTCGCCCGGTCATTTCGAGTGCATTTTCAAATTCTGTGCCTCTGGCGTCGTATATATGCATGAGCTGTCTTTTGATTTCGTTTCCGTTTGATACACTGTGTATGTATGGATGCGCTTTTGTGAAATCAGTGGCTCTTAAAATGGTTGCAGCATCGCTGCCGGTAAAGCTACCCAGGTATATTCCCAAGGATCTTGCGCATCAGCCTGATAAATCACTTCGGTATTTGGATATACGAGAAACGCATCACCGGGAGTTAATGTGTGAACACTGCCATTTACAGTGTAGCGGCCTTTACCGCTTATGATATAGTGAATCAGATAATGGTCTCTGATACCGGCCCCACTGATACAGGCTATCACAGCTCTGGAAGCCTACGTTATATACGGACAGAGATACAAGCTCTTTTTCTTTTACGATATAGGAATTTTTGTATTTATTATTCATATTGCCTACCTTTACAACATTTTTACATATTTCTTCTACATTTTATTCTATACAAAAATGAGCAAATGCGCTACAATAAATTTAACAAAAATGAAAAGGAGATATTTATTATGGCAATTTTAGTTACTGGTGGAGCCGGATATATCGGAAGCCACACATGTGTGGAGCTTCTTGATGCAGGCTACGATGTTGTAGTACTTGACAATCTTTCAAATTCTTCTGAGAAGTCACTTGACAGAGTTAAGGCTCTTACAGGCAAAGAAGTAAAGTTCTATAAGGGAGATATCCTTGACAGAGACATCTTAAATAAGATTTTTAAGGAAGAAAAGATAGATAGCTGTATTCACTTTGCAGGACTCAAAGCAGTAGGAGAGTCTGTGGCAAAGCCTTGGGAGTACTATAACAATAATATTGCAGGAACACTTACACTTGTTGATGTGATGAGACAGAATGGCTGCAAGAGCATCATTTTCTCTTCATCAGCTACAGTATACGGAGATCCTGCACAGATTCCTATAACAGAGGAGTGTCCAAAGGGACAGTGTACAAACCCATATGGCTGGACAAAGTCTATGCTTGAGCAGATACTTATGGACATCTATAAGGCAGATAATGAGTGGAACGTTATTCTTCTTCGTTACTTCAATCCAATCGGAGCTCATAAGAGTGGTACAATGGGTGAGAATCCAAACGGTATTCCAAACAACCTCATGCCTTATATCACACAGGTGGCAGTAGGCAAGCTCAAAGAGCTTGGAGTATTCGGAGATGACTATGATACTCCTGACGGAACAGGTGTGAGAGATTACATCCATGTAGTTGACCTTGCGGTTGGACATGTCAAGGCATTAAAGAAAATTGAGGAGAACGCAGGCCTTTGCATCTACAATCTTGGAACAGGACACGGCTACAGCGTACTTGATATCGTAAAGAATTTCGAGGCTGCAACAGGTGTTAAGATTCCTTATACAATAAAGCCTAGAAGACCTGGCGATATTGCTACATGCTACTGTGATCCATCAAAGGCCAAGAGAGAGCTCGGCTGGGAAGCACAGTATGGTATTAAGGAGATGTGTGCCGACTCATGGAGATGGCAGAAGAACAATCCTAACGGATATGATGACTAAATATCAGAAATATTGGCGCCCGGAGTATACTCTGTGACACGCAATACCTCGCATGCGCTAACGCTTTGCAGTTAAGATGCTGTATGAATTATGCATATAGAGTTTCACAGAATGACGAAACCGGCTTTTACGCACCGTCCGTGGTGCGTAACGCCTTGCCCCACCGTCCATTTTACATGATATTGATATAAAATATGAAACGTTTATTTATCATAGCGTGGATAGACGCCGGACGCACCCGCAGCAGTAAAATACACCTTGCATGCGTGACTAGCGAAGCTGTTTAGATACTGTAGAATTATGCCCATGAAACACAGAAATGACTTGCCATGGAAGGCAAGTCAAGGAGAACCGCGCCATGGACGGCGCGTTTCGACGGTTTCGTCAAGCAGAGGAAGCCTAAAAAGCATAATTCGTACAGTATCTTGACAGCGTAGCGTTAGCGCATGCAAGGTGTATTTTACTGCTGTGGGTGCGTCCGGCGTCAGCAACAATCTAAAAATAAAAAAACATCGCATAAATGCGATGCTTTCGGGTTGGGCTGTACTTAATTAAATAAATATCAGTGAGCAGTCCGTACGGGAATCGAACCCGTGTTTCCGCCGTGAGAGGGCGGCGTCTTAACCGCTTGACCAACGAACCGTGTATTATACTATCATGGAGTTTTAAAAAAAGCAAGTACTTTTTTTAAAAAACTTGATTTTTCTGATAGTGCTATTATACCTATGATAACAACGTTGACTAGATTGAGAGAGGGCAAAAGTCCTCTCTCAATTCACGTTTATAAACATCAGGCAGCTATTCACAGCAATTGTGAATAGTTACAGACATATAATCAAAAGAGAGGTGATAAAATGTCAAAGGCAAGTGTATATGAGGCAAAGACGGAGAACTTTATACAACCAATTCTTGACAGCATGAATTTTGAGCTTGTTGATGTCGAGTATGTTAAGGAAGGTGGCATGAACTACCTGAGAGCATATATCGATAAGGAGGGTGGCATAACTGTTGATGACTGTGAAGTGGTTGCAAGGCAGATGAATGAGATTCTCGACAGAGAAGACTATATTCCTGATTCGTACACCTTCGAGGTCAGCTCGCCGGGGCTTGGAAGACCTCTCAAGAAGGAAAAGGACTATGTGCGCAATATGAATAAGGAGATAGAGATTCGCACATACAGGGCTATCAACAAATCAAAGGAATTTTATGGTCTGCTTAAAGCCTATGATAAGGATACAGTGACAATAACCGATGAAGACGGCAATGAGACTACATTCAATAAGAGTGACATTGCGCTTATACGTCAGGCATTGGATTTTTAATTAAAGCGCACGATAACACAAATAGGAGGAAAAAATAATGAGCAATGAGTTATTAGAAGCGTTAAATATATTAGAGCAGGAGAAAAACATCAGTAAAGAAACTTACTTGAGGCAATTGAGAACTCTCTTGTGACTGCCTGCAAGAACCATTTTGGTAAATCAGACAATGTAAAGGTAGAAATAGATCCTGAGACATGTGCTTTCTCATGCTACCAGGAGAAGACGGTTGTAGATACGGTTGAGGATCCGGTTGAGGAGATTTCCTTAGCAGATGCGCACAAGGTAAACGGTAACTATCAGCTTGGAGATATCGTGAGAGTTGAGGTTAAGTCAAAGGAATTCGGACGTATCGCTACACAGAACGCAAAGAATGTTATCCTTCAGAAAATCCGCGAGGAGGAGAGAAAGGTAATATTTGACGAGTACAACAGCAAGGAAAAGGATGTTGTGACAGGTGTTGTTCAAAGATACATCGGAAAGAATGTCAGCATCAACTTAGGTAAGGCAGATGCACTTCTGACTGAGAGTGAGCAGATAAAGGGTGAGGTATTCAAGCCTACAGAGCGTATCAAGGTATATATCCTTGAGGTTAAGTCCACATCAAAGGGACCAAAGATTCTTGTTTCAAGAACACACCCTGAGCTTGTGAAGAGACTTTTCGAGTCAGAGGTTACAGAGGTTAAAGAGGGCATAGTTGAGATAAAGGCTATTTCACGTGAGGCCGGAAGCAGAACAAAGATTGCAGTATGGTCAAATGATCCAAACGTAGACCCTGTAGGAGCATGTGTAGGTATGAATGGTGCCAGAGTAAATGCTATCGTAAATGAGCTTCGCGGTGAGAAAATCGATATCATCACATGGGATGAGAATCCGGCAATACTTATCCAGAACGCACTTAGCCCTGCAAAGGTTATCTCTGTTATCGCAGATGCAGATGAGAAATCAGCAAAGGTTGTTGTTCCGGATTATCAGCTTTCGCTTGCAATCGGTAAGGAAGGACAGAATGCAAGACTTGCAGCAAGACTTACAGGCTTCAAGATTGATATCAAGAGTGAGACACAGGCCAGAGAGTCAGGTGACTTCATGGATTATGAGAATGATTATGAAGAGGATGATTATGATGACGATTATGATTATTCGGATGATGAGCTTGCTGAGAACGAGAGATTAGCTGATACAGAACAGGCAGATGTACAGGCAGAGGCTTTTGATACAGAGGCTGACGAGAACGAAGCAGCAGGTACAGAAAATGATGCGGCAGATAGTGGTGATGAGCAGTAATGGCAAATAAAAAGATTCCAATGCGCAAATGCGTAGGTTGTCAGGAGATGAAGGAAAAGAAGTCACTTATTCGCGTGGTAAAGACTGCGGAGGGCGACATAATTCTCGATGACACCGGCAAGAAAAACGGCAGGGGAGCTTATATATGTAAGAGTCTTGAATGCTTTAAAAAGGCTAAAAAGACAAAGGCACTTGAGCGATCCCTTGGTGTTAGTGTATCAGAACAAGTATATGAGGAGCTTGAAAAGGAGATGAACCAAATTGACAGATAGAGTACTTTCTATGCTGGGATTAGCAGCAAAGTCAGGCAATGTGGTTAGCGGAGAGTTTTCTACCGAGAAAGCTGTAAAGACAGGAAAGGCATTTTTAGTGATAGTTGCAGATGATTCATCAGACAACACAAAGAAGCATTTTTCGGATATGACTGCTTTCTATGAGGTTCCGATTTATTTTTATAGTGACAAGGTGGGGTTAGGGAATGCAATAGGCAAAGAGTTTCGCGCTTCCCTTGCAGTAACGGATGAAAACCTTGCAAATGCAGTGATAAAAAAGCTGCAGTCGAATAAAACTGAATAATGGAGGAAAATAGATATATGGCAAAAATGAGAGTTCATGAACTTGCAAAAGAATTAAATATAAAGTCGCAGGACGTCATAGACACATTAAACGGCACACAGTTTGCTGTCAAAAATGTGCAGAACGGTCTTGAGGATGAGGCACAGCAAATTGTGCGAAAGAAGTACGCAAAAACAGAAGTAAAAAAAGATGCACCTAAGAAGGAAGAACCTAAAAAGGATGAGGCTAAGGCAGCCGACAGACCAAAGAAAAAGGCAAGCATCACAGCTGTTTTCAATGCACAGTACAGTAAGCAGGGTAGGAAAACAAATGGTGGAAACGGCAGCGGAAATAATGGAAATAACAGTTCGCAGCGCAGGAATGGCAATGGCAGACGCGATAATCAGTCATCACGTCCTGAGCAGCACAGCATTATTAAGCCAAGACCTGTCGGAGAGAGAGCTATGCGCCTATAAGTGAGCGTACAGCGGATCCATATGCAGATATGAAGGCAGCCAATTCGCGTCCGGCACGTCAGGCTGACGCTGATAGAAGAAGCGACAGACGTCAGGACAATGGCGAGAAAATCAACAACAGAAACACTGACAGAAATGCCGACAGAAGCAGAAATACGGACAGAAACAGCGATAGAAGAACAAACAATCGCGACAACAATAACCGCGATAACAGCAGAGACAACAACAGAGATAATAACAGAGGTTTCAGAAATGACTCCAGACGTCCTGCTGAGGGTGGCAGAAGCTTTGACAGAAATAATGACAGAAGCCGCAGTAATGACAGAAATAACGATAGAACAGGCGGCAGAGGTGATGACAGAAACCGTTTCAGAAAAGAAACAGTTGCGGTTGCAGCTCCTGATGATGTAAGAGGCAAGGAGAGCAGAGACAGAGGCAACGACAGAAAGAATAAGCATAATCACAATCAGAGCCAGAAGCAGGATAAGCTTGGAAAGAAGCAGGAGAATTACATCAATCTCGAGAAGCATGGCGGCAAGAAAAAACCACAGCAGCCTAAGGCTCAGCCAAAAGAGGATGAGAACGAGATTAAGACAATTTCTCTTCCTGAGAAGATTACAATCAGGGATTTAGCAGATAGGATGAAGGTTCAGCCTTCAGCCATCGTAAAGAAGCTTTTCATGAAGGGCGAGATGGTAACAGTTAACTCTGAGGTTGATTTTGCGGCAGCTGAGGAAATTGCGTTAGAGTTTAATTTCATCTGTGAGGAAGAGGAGAAGGTCGATGTGATTGCAGAGCTTCTCAAGGAGGATGAAGAGGATGAGAGCAAGATGGTTCCTCGTCCACCTGTAGTCTGTGTAATGGGTCACGTAGATCATGGTAAGACATCACTGCTTGATGCCATCAGACAGACACGTGTTACAGACCGTGAGGCCGGTGGTATCACACAGCACATCGGTGCATCTGTTGTATCAATCAATGACCAGAACATCACATTCCTTGATACACCGGGACATGAGGCATTTACAGCAATGCGTATGCGTGGTGCCAACTCTACAGATATCGCAATCCTTGTTGTTGCAGCTGATGATGGTGTTATGCCACAGACCGTTGAGGCTATCAACCATGCAAAGGCAGCAGGTGTTGAGATTATCGTTGCAGTCAACAAGATAGATAAGCCAAGTGCCAATATCGACAAGGTTAAGCAGGAGCTCTCAGAGTATGAGCTTATTCCTGAGGATTGGGGCGGAAGCACAATATTCTGTCCGGTATCTGCGCATACTAAAGAGGGTATCGACAATCTCCTTGAGATGATTCTTCTCACAGCAGAGGTACTTGAGCTCAAGGCTAATCCTGACAGAAACGCAAGAGGTCTCGTAATCGAGGCACAGCTTGACAAGGGCCGTGGTGCGGTTGCCACAGTGCTTGTACAAAAAGGAACACTCCATGTCGGAGATCCTATCGCATGCGGAAGCAGCTATGGTAAGGTAAGAGCCATGATTGATGACAAGGGTCGCAGAGTAAAGGAGCTAAGCCTTCTACGCCTGTAGAGATACTTGGACTTAACAGTGTGCCATCAGCAGGTGAGACATTTGTGGCATGTGATTCAGAGAAGGAGGCAAAGGCATTCTCTGACACATATATTTCAGAGGAAAAGAATAAGCTTATTGAGGATACAAAGGCAAAGATGTCACTTGATGATCTGTTCTCACAGATTCAGTCCGGCAATATGAAGGAGCTTGATATCATCGTAAAGGCAGATGTACAGGTTCAGTTGAAGCTGTTAAGCAGAGTCTTGTCAAGCTTTCAAATGAGGAGGTTGTGGTCAAGGTCATCCATGGCGGCGTTGGTGCCATCAACGAGTCAGATGTTATCCTTGCATCAGCATCAAATGCAATCATCATTGGCTTTAACGTCAGACCGGATCCTGTTGCCAAGACTACAGCAGACCGTGAAGGCGTAGATATCAGACTTTACAAGGTCATCTACAATGCAATCGAGGATGTATCTGCTGCCATGAAAGGTATGCTTGATCCTGTATTTGAGGAGAAGGTTATCGGACATGCGGAAATCAGACAGATTTTCAAGGCTTCAGGCGTTGGAAACATTGCAGGTTCATATGTGCTTGACGGATTTATGGAGAGAGGCTGCCGTGTCAGAATTAGCAGAGAGGGTGAGCAGATATTCGAGGGAGACCTTGCTTCACTCAAGAGATTCAAGGATGATGTCAAGGAAGTCAAGACAGGCTACGAGTGTGGTCTTGTATTTGACGGATTTAATGATATTCAGGAATTAGATATTGTAGAAGCCTACAAGATGGTAGAGGTTCCAAGATAATCATATATTTGTTATCATGAATTAATGTAACTATTCGGATAGTTACGGTTTAATATAAAAAGAAAGCGGGATTATATGAGAAAGAACAGCATAAAAAATATTCGTATCAACGAAGAGGTAATGCGTGAACTGTCAAATATCATACGCGGTGAGATAAAGGATCCGCGTATCAATCCCATGACAAGTGTTGTTGCTGTCGAGGTGGCACCTGATTTAAAGACAGCAAAGGCTTATATCAGTGTGCTTGGTGACAAGAAATCACAGCTGATACACTTGCAGGACTTAAGTCAGCGGAGGGATATATACGCAGAACTCTCGCAAAGAACATCAATTTAAGAAATACACCTGCCATTACATTTATCATAGACCAGTCTATAGAGTATGGTGTTGAGATGTCTAAAAAGATTGATGAAGTAACAAAAAATCTCAAAGAGGATTAATAAAGAGGATTGATTATGACAGAGATTGATTCTATTTTAAAGGATGCACAATCAGTTGCCGTTTCCGGTCATGTGAGACCGGACGGCGACTGTGTCGGCTCAACACTTGCGGTATACAACTACATAAAGGATTATTATCCTGATATAAAGCAAGGCTTTATTTAGAGCCAAGCCCAAACATCTTTAAGTTCATGCAAAGAGCAGATGAGATTGACAGCAGCTATGCGGATGATACAGTATACGATCTGTTCATAGCATGTGACTGCAGTGACACAGGCAGACTGGGAAGTGCAGCTAAGTATTTTGAGTCTGCAAAAAGGACACTTTGCATAGATCATCATGTTACAAATGGGGCCTTTGCAGACGCAAATTACATCTTTCCGGATGCGAGTTCAACCTGTGAGCTTGTGTTTGAACTTCTGCCGAAGGAGCGCATCACAATACAGATAGCAGAGTGTATTTACACAGGCATGGTGCATGATACAGGCGTGTTCCAGTATTCATGCACTTCAAAAAGACTATGGATATAGCAGGCTCCCTGATGGAGATGGGCATTGATTATTCAAGAATAATCGATGATACATTTTATACAAAGACATTCGCTCAGAACCAGATTATGGGTCAGGCACTTTTGAATGCTGCTTTGTATCAGAATGGCGATGTGATAATGTCTGTTATATCGCGTGCTGAGATGGAGAAGTACAACGTACTTCCAAAGCATCTCGACGGTATTGTAAACCAGCTGCGTGTGACAAAGGATATAAAGGTTGCGGTATTTCTCTACGAAAATGAGGATGGCACCTACAAGGGCAGTCTGCGCGTAAACGGTGATTATGATGTGGCAAAGGTTGCGTCGGTATTTGGCGGTGGAGGACATGTAAAGGCCGCCGGATTTACGATTGACGGACCGCTTGAGGTGGCAACAGAGCGCATACTTACGGCAATTAAGGACAATATTTAGGGAGAGATTCTTGGGCAGATGGTTAACGGAATAATCAATGTATACAAGGAAAAGGGCTATACAAGCTTTGACGTTGTGGCAAAGCTTAGAGGCATATTCCACCAGAAAAAGATTGGTCATACAGGTACACTTGATCCCGATGCACAGGGCGTCCTTCCTGTCTGCCTTGGAAAGGCAACCAGAGTGTGTGATCTTTTGACAGATAAGGACAAGGTCTATAAAGCTGTGCTGCTTTTAGGACAGGAGACAGATACACAGGATATTTCAGGGCAGGTCTTAAATCAGGCTAAGGTCAATGTGACTGAGCAGGCGGTGTATGATGCAATATCACAGTTTATTGGCAGACAAAAGCAGGTGCCGCCAATGTATTCGGCTCTAAAGGTCAATGGGAAAAAGCTCTATGAGCTTGCCAGGGAGGGCAAGGTTATAGAGAGAAAAGCTAGGGATATCGAGGTGTTTGATATCAAGGTTGAAAGCATTGATTTGCCTGAGGTTACGATGACGGTGCACTGTTCAAAGGCACATATATCAGGACGCTGTGCAATGACATCGGAGAGAGGCTGGGCTGCATGGCTGTATGAAGTCACTGCTTAGAGTAAGGGTAGCAGGCTTTGACTTAGAGCATGCACTTACACTTTCGCAGATTCAGTCAAAGGTGGACGAAGGCTGCTTTGATATGGTGATGCCTGTTGACGGAGTATTCGAAAATCTGCCGGCAGTGCATACTGCTTCAGATGCTGATAAGCTTGTCAGAAATGGAAATAAAATTCCGGCAGTGCTTACGGATTATTTAAAACACAGTGCTGACTCTGATATAAGATACAGAGTATACAATCATGAGGGCATATTTGTCGGTGTGTATTCGTATCTTGATGAGACCGGTGAGTTTAAGCCGGTTAAGATTTTTATGGAATAGAATAGTATACAGATATTATGGAATATATAAGCAAAACTCTGGATTTTCATGTCAAGGAGCCGTCCGTCATCTCGTTTGGAAAGTTTGACGGGCTTCACCGAGGACATGAATTTCTGATGGAAAAGCAAATTGAACAGAGCAATCTGCATGGCTACAAGCGCATCATATTTACGTTTGACATTCCTCCCAAATCGGAGGTACTTGGCGTTGAGTCAAAGGTTATAATCACAAACGATGAAAAAGAGTATGTGTTTGAAAAATCAGGTATTGACTATCTGATAGAGTGTCCGTTTGTGCCACAGGTGATGACGATGGAGGCGGATGCGTTTGTCAGATGGATA